>ERZ802830.4142-NODE-4142-length-11795-cov-10.1678_pt1 | contig 11795 bp, 7 predicted proteins | sample MGYA00345654_ERZ802830 | MGnify/ENA primary metagenome ERZ802830 (study PRJEB30503, sample SAMEA104212375) | marine metagenome | biome: Westerlies Biome; feature: [SRF] surface water layer (ENVO:00010504) within the epipelagic zone...; material: water... | reverse complement strand
ACTGGGAGCGCATACCGGCGATGCCGCATAGGCATTGGAAAAGCGAATACCCGAGGCCACAATCTGGTCAAGTGATGGTGTTACATGAAAATCACTCTTCGCATCAGGAACACGCTTGTCCATTGACGACGACATTGAAGACCATCCTTGGTCATCGGTCAGCACTAATATGAAACTGGGCGGCTTCATAACCGCAGGTGTTGCCCACAGCGAGAAACTCAAAGTCATTAAAACCAGTGCGCTTACTACTTGCCTACTGCTCCCTAGCTTCAAGACCTCAACCTGCCCCAACTTTAGGCGCGTCTTGCGACACGGGATTACCAAAAATATCTTTATGCGGTATTGCACTAATGTGCGAAAAAATACCTATACCTGCCGCGGGGAACAAGGGGTGCTCAACCGCGACTCCCAATAGCCCCTTCGGCATCGCAAAATTTTCTAATGACGACCCGTTAACATCAATATTAATGGTAGGCGTTTGTGCAAAGCGGTCCAACGACGTAAAGGCCGGCGATACCAGTCCGGAAAAAAGATTATGTGAGAGTTGTGGGCCGTTGTGATCATTCCAAACAACGGTCACTCGACTCCCGATCCGACTTCCGGGCACGGCTATAAACGCATTGTTAATGAGATTTAGGTTGCGACCATTGAGCTCTATCTGAGGCTCTGTATTTTCGAATGTTACATAGGTGTTGTTGTATAGGTAAATGTCTTCAGAGACGATACGCTTAGGCGCCGCGAAGTCGCTGACAAATACAGTCTTACCCGGAAACTGGCTTTTAATACCCTCAGGTCGGGCCACTCTCGGCTCTCGACTGCCATCCCCGACACTGACGTTGTAACGCCAGATAACATTCTTGTTTTTACCCAGAATTTCTGTCCCGTAACCCTCGTTGTCGTAGAAGAAATTGTATTGAACCAGGATATTTTCATTACCAAAATCCACATGCAGACCGCTCGAGTCATTGTGACCGCGCGAACCTATGGCTGCGTTGTACTGAGCCACGATATTTTTCGACCTGAAGAACCAAGCGCCACTGCCGCGAGTGACAGAGAGGGCTTTGTTGCGCAGCGAGCCGGATCTAAGAAAGGTGTTGCTCTCTAACAGCCCCTTATCGACGCCGTTGAGCAAGACACAGCTCCCACCCAAGTCCTCGCAAAGGTTGTTTACGATTCTGATGTTTTGGTCAAAATGATCACTAAGATTGCTCGCTGACTTGTTCTCGGGCGCCCGATGACGAACGGCAATACCAAAGCGACCTGTATACCGAATTACGTTATCGTGTATGTAGATATCGGACGTATTAACCACTGGACTACCGGGTTTCGAAGGTCGGGTCTCGATTCGAATTCCACTGACGGTATTTAAATTGAAGGCTTTGCGACGCTTGATTGGATAGACGTCTCTCACTTCAAGATCAAAGAGCTCAAACCCTTTTAGCGCACGCCTCCCTGTATTTTTTATCAAGATTCCGTAGGCATTGGCATCGTCGGTATTGTCTCGGGAACGCTGACGGAAGTTTCGTACTTCGAGGCCCGAGAGAATAATGTGGTCTTTATCCTCGATCAGAATCGTAGCGACCGGCGCACCACGTCGGCCGTTTCCAGCGTCTAACAACGGCCTCGCACCATCGCCGTATCGTGTGAACGTGAGCGCGTTGTCAGCATCACCCGAACTCGAAACAATGAGCTGCCCCTCGAAGCTGTCACCTGCCCTAAACTTGATCACATCGCCAGGCTGAAAGCGGGTTCTGCTGACTTTTGATACGCTTTTCCAAGGGGATTCAGGCGACAAGCCATCGTCTCGATCACTACCTGATTCACTCACGTAATAGATGGTACCCGCTTGGGTTGCAGGGACAACTACCGTCAGGCCAAGCGTAACGATGGCACATAACGCACCGGCCCCAACTCTCGCAATACCCTTTGCATGACTGCCAAGTTCTCCTATTGTCGCGATAACCGTGCCCGCAACAAAGTGGCGTACCGGCAGTGCTATGGTCACAACTTCACTCGCAATCCAAGCGTGACGCGTCGGTCAGCATCCATCATGCGTGCGATGGGTCCGTCAGGGAAAACGGCCGGCTGAATAGTACGTTCTTTAAGTAGATTAACCCCGCTTAGCGTGATTGCGGTGGTGTCATTTAGATTATAGCTCATAGACCCATTTAACTGACCACGATCATCGGTGTAGAGAGGTAAGCCATTACTTATATCAGTGGACTCACTGACCAAGAAAACATCTCGGTAGGTGTATCGTAGTCGAGCGGACCACTTCGGTTTTTCGTAGAAGGCTGTGAAGTTATAGGAGTTTTCTGACAGTTTCACGAAGTTGAGCGGTAGCTCCTGCTGCGATCCGTCGCTGGCAATGGCCGCCGGAGAGTTAAACGTCTGATCTCGGCTCCCCTCTTGGTAGGCATAGTTTGCGATGACACCAAGGCCGTTAAACGGCTTTGGCAAATTTCTAAAGTAGTGCTGAAACGCTATTTCAATGCCATCAATTTCACCCCCGGGCAGGTTAACCGGTGAGATACGGTTGACCAAAACACCCTCCTCACCTCCTATCGTACAGGTTGGAAGCGCCAGGGTTGGATCATTGGCGTTCGCGTCAACAGCCCGTGGATTGCACACACCTCGGTAAATAGTCTCTCTACCAATCACGCCATCGAGTTTTTTATGGTAGAAACCCAAACTCAATACGCTACCCTTGCGAGGGTAATACTCAATGGCCAGATCGAACTGCTTGGCAGTAGTTGGCTCGAGCGTAGGATCGCCAACGGTCACAGACTGCGCCGTATTCAGCGGATAACGTACCGTCGGAGATAGATCACCAAAGCTCGGCCGTCGCATAATCTCGGCCGCACCAAACCGTATTTGAACGTCGTCGGCAGGCGACAGCACCAGGCTCACTGACGGAAGTACATTGGTATACGTCTGCGACTCCGATACATCCCGAAGGGCGCCGTCAGCCAATACCTCGTTGCCGGCTGCGTCTTGATCAGTATTAACGACGCGCACACCAAGGCCACCACGCGCCGGAATACCCAATATCTCCGTTTCGAAGTCTCCGCGAACATAACCAGCCATCGTGCGCTCATCGACGCCGAATCCCTGAAGCGGGTCACTGATGCCATTCACATCCAAGCCTAGAGTATCTCTAAGTCTGTCTCGCTGACCGTAAATGACCGCCGAATTACCGGTAAGGAAATTGTCAAGATAGATGCCGCTGCCCTGAAAATCGAAAAAATTGCCCGGCGTTGTTATCAAATATTCGGACAAGTCAGCGCCTGAAAAACCTGGGAAGTTTTGTGAGACTTGAGACAAGCGCGATCTATTGATCGAGCGCTCACTGAGACGCACACCCGCCTTCACTTCCTGCCAAAAGCCACCATCACGGAACCATGTCACATCCACTTTGCTGGCAATTTCATCGTTATCAAAAAAGCTCTCCTGATCCTTAGCCACAAACAATGAGTAATAATTCGGATCAAGCAGTTCAGACCACAAGCGTCCACCTGTGGGACCGTACTCAAGCACTCCGTCGCGATAGTCATAGTAAAAAGGAATACGGACCGCAGCACCCGCACTGTGGAAGTTATCGGCACTTTGATCGTTAAATTGGAAGACTGTGGTGAAGGACGGGTTGTGGGTCTCTGAACCCGCTGCGCTCACCTCAAATTCGACCTTAAGGTTATCCTGATCCCACTCTCCACCAATGGCGGCCACGTAGGACTCCGTCTCACGAGAGGAGGCGCGGTTATTCGCCCGCAGACGTAGACCGTCGTTAAGGGCGCCGGTATCAGCAAGCTGATCTGCACGCCCGTTTAAGATACCACCGCCGATCACGCCCGAGGTCAGAACCGGGACCTCAATACCTGCGACCGAAACCACTCCGTAGGTCGCCTCTGCGGTGCCATCCAACTCTTGATCGCCACCGGCTGAACCAATGAACATGGACTGCCCAAGACCCAAGTTTTTAAAGTCTGTGTAGGAAGTCTCTGCAAAAAGCTTCACGTCGCTGTTGAACTGCCACTCTAACGAACCACTGAACGCAGTGTTCTCACGCTCCTGAACGCCGTATAGCAGATCGCCAAAACCGGGCTTGTAGTAAGCATCGCCAAGCCCGTCTCCTGTGAAATCAACGTTACTTTGGTTGGCAGCACGAACACCAGGGGAGACGCGTAATGAATCCTCGCGTACGGTTTTCTTTAGATGGCTTAAAGTTAGAATCGCGCCCAAATCGCCACGCGCTGTTTCGAATTTATCACCTATTGTGGCGGAGAAATTTTCGTTCCAAGTCTCGGCATTTTCAGCAAACTCAGTGCTGGCACGAAATACAGCAAGTCTCTCCTTGAGCGCTAATCCTCTATATGTCTTGACGTCGATCGTCCCGCCAATACTACCTTCAACCATATCGGCTGTGGGCACCTTTACTACGTTCAGGGATCTCACCAACGCTGCTGGCAGATCCTCGAAGCTCATACCACCGCGGTTGTCACCGGACGGCGTGGTGCCGCGCCCATTAATTTCCACGCGGTTACTTTCACTACCGCGAACCGATACAGAAGAGCCAATGCCTGCGCTTCGACTAATTTGAACACCCGGAATATTCTCGAGCACTTCGGCTAGATTCTCATCCGGTAACTTGCCAATATCTTCGGCATTGATGACCTCAATGAGATTGGAGCTCTGCCGCTTTTCCTCTAACGCGCTCTCCAAACTCTGCCTGATACCGTAGACCACCACCTCTTCCATCGGTTCTGGCGTCGCAGTTTGATCAGCCTCCGGGGCACCCTCCTCCTGCGCCATCGCGTTAGAGATGGATAACGCTGCAATCATAGTGGTTACCAGTGGCCATGCCGCAAATACGCGATTACGATGTCCTCTCATGGGGTGACTCCTAGGTTTTAATTCGATCTCACTCGTAGACAGGGATAACCCAGTATTTGGGTCGCGCCTGTCAAAGCCTGAATTTTTAGAGGTTTGAGCCCTATTTAGGTGCCTATCAAACAACATCAGATATCGTCCCTGACCAGCCACTGCGCATTCTGCGAGCCGGTACGCACCTTAAATTCACTGAGACCTCGCTGGAAATTAATCCGATAAGACTGCGTGACAGGGCTCGTTTTTTTAGCCAGTGAAGACGTCCAATAATTGAGTACATTATTAGGGTTCGGAAACACACTCGTGTTCAGCGCCGGATTATTCTTGGTAACGTCAACTAACGTTTGCATCTCTTTCATATTGGGCAAACGCCAGTCGTCATAGCCCGCGTAGGTGGAGTCTCTTGCCGCCTTCATAGAACCTCCCCAGACTAAGGTAGATGCCGAGCCATTACTGCAGTCCTCACCCGACAAGCCCTCTGGGCAGCGTTTCCACATCAACCCAGTGACAACATCGCTGAGGGTTCCGTCACCGTTATCAATGAACCGAGCCGCATCAAATTTAGAAGCGGCGTAAGCCCCAGACACCAGCCTGACTTGGAAATTTGAGGTTTTGGCCTTCGAATTACCAATCCCTGCAAAAAAGTTCACCGTCCAAGCATTGGTGGCAACACCCGAGATAGGGTCGCTCGTCCAGTAAGATTGGCTCTTGCCATTAGGGAAGCGCGGTACGTCAAACGCGGGATTTTGTCGCCCATTATTAACGATGGTGAGTAATTCCGTCAGCGATGGTACTCTCCAATCTGTTATGCCACAAAGGCCTTCAGTATTTGTAGTGTCGGCAAGAGTGTTTCGATTCTGCCAGGTTCCTTTGACGGTAATTGCATGCGTCCCCGTTGTTGTTTTAACCTCCCAAATGAGGCCCGTCACATTGTCACGAACGCAGGACCAAAGTGTTCCATCGGACTCAGTACCTGTTGCTGACCAAGTCCCGTTTTGGACCGGGATTGCGCTGCCGTCACTCCCTAATTTCGTGTAGTCAAAGGCGGCGACTCCGGTTCCCACTTTACTGGCCGCAATGGTGGTATCCGCATCCCGTCCTTGATCACAGTCCTGAGGAACGTGTCCACCGTTTTGAATGGCCTTGGTACAGGTCGCATTGATGCCAGAAGTCCCATTACCACTTACAGTGATTCCGGTGTCATTCAGTGGATTCAATGGCGTTGATGCCAACTCATTACTAATCGGGCTCTCGACTGACCCCGTCAAAGCTGTAACAACCAAAAAATATTGCGTGTTGTTCTCTAGATCAGTCAGCGTGTAGTTAGAGGTAACGTCGAGGACTGTCGCTGCACCATTCAAAGACTCGAGGTTTGCTAGATCATCCAACGCGGCAATACTCTCGGTGGCGTAGAACAAACTATAAGACGTTGCGTCAGTCACATCTGCCCAGCCTATGGTTAGCCGGCCATTGCCAGTCCAAACCACACTGATTACCGGCGCGTCAGGTGGAGCGGGCTCGACAGTCACAGACGCCGTTACAAAGGCTTCTGCGTACACCGGGTCAGCAGCCTTCACCGCTGTGATGGTTGTAGAACCTACACCGACTGCACTAACAAAGCCTGACCCATTTATTGTGACAACGGACTCATCTGCGCTGGAATAAGTGATTTGCCCTGTTCCCTCGCCACCACTTGCCGTAATTGTTTGAGTCTCATTTACCGTAAGCGTGTAATCGCTTGATGAGAAACTAATAGTTTGTTCAAGCAAGTCCGAAACATTGACGGTAGTGGTGGCGCTTGCTTCTTCGTACGTGCTGTCGGCTGCTTTTATTGCTGTGATAGTAACGCTGCCAATAGCCACCCCTGTTACCAGCCCGGCGCCACTTATGGTTGCAATTGAAGGATCACTGCTCACATAGGAAATCTGGCCTATTCCAGGCCCACCAGATGCGAGTACAGATTGTGAATTGCCAATAACAACCGTATAGCTTTGCTCCCCAAACGTAATGCTTTGAGACAGTTTTGGTGTGACCGTTACAGAGGTTTGGGCCGTCGCCTCGTCGTAGGTACTATCGGCTGCTTTTGTGGCGGTTATGGTGACAGTGCCGAGACTAATGGCGGTTACCACCCCATCGCTGGAGACCGTTGCGATACTGTCATCGCTGCTACTAAACGAGACTGCGCCGTCGCCCTCACCACCCGTGGGAATGATAGTAATTTGGTTGGTGACGATGACACTGTAGGTGTCACTGGGAAACGCGATGTTCTGCTCTATTTTGGGCGTGACCGTAATCGCAATGGTTGCGCTTGCCGCTGAATATAGATTATCTGCCGCTTTGGTCGCGGTAATCGTGGCTGTACCGACCGAATTTGCTGTAATAACCCCGCTCTGTGTAACGCTTACCACCGCCTCATCCGTGCTCTCATAACTCATCGCACCTGTGCCAGAGCCTCCAGAGGCCTCGAGCGTTTCAGTATTGCCCACAATCAGCGTGTAGGTGTCACTCTCGAAGCTGATCGTTTGTAAGTTGGTAAACGAGGTAAGCTCGCTCGGACCAGATTCACTGCCTCCACAACCCACCAAAAGGGTCATTAGGAAGAAACCGAATCCCGACTTTAAAATGTTCATTACAGTAACCTTTTGATGACTAATCAGGAGTTATTATTTCTCGGGATTTTAAAAAAACCCTTGGTTTTTATACTTTTCCGCAGACTAATGACAATATTGTCAAACCGCAATAGTCGGCACCATACAAAACTGTATTGCCGCACAAGTGCCGTGCAATTATTAGCTTTTTTTTCAATGCAGAGCCGAATAAGACGCGCAGTTGATCACTGGAGGTTGACTTTACCCGCGGCTACTTCTGAACTAATGTAAAAAGTGTTTTGGGGACTCTGTCAGTAAATGAATGAGAAGAAGTCGACTCTAGCTTCCGTTGCGAAACTTGCCGGTGTGTCGATTAAAACCGCATCGCGCGTGGTGCGACGCGAACGCAACGTTAGCGAAAAGACTCGCAGTAACGTTGAGGCAGCGATTCGTAAACTAAGCTATCGTCCCAGTATCGCCGCGCGTGCCGCCGTGGGAACTCGGTCTTACTTGATAGGCTTGGTGTTTGATAATCCGAATTCCGATTACATAGTTGACTTACTGCGTGGGGCCATTCACCAGGCGAGAGAAGAGGGGTATCACTTAATTGTAGAGCCCGTGCGGTCACAACATGACTCTATGGTCCACGATTTGCGTCGGCTCATTATCCAGTCAAATTTGGATGGTGTTCTGCTACCACCTCCTATTTGTGACTCACCCGATGTGCTGGCGGTGCTAAAAGAACAAAAAACCCCCTACGTGAAGATAGCTTCTAGCGAATCCTTCGGTGGTGGGCTTAGTGTTGGCATGGATGACGTGTCGGCGGCTGCAACCATGACCCGGCACCTAGCAGATTTAGGACACACTAACATCGGTTTTGTTCAGGGTCGCGAGGGTACATCAACCACCAGCAGGCGTCTTGAGGGCTTTCAAAGTGCCATGCAGGAGCGAGGGCTTGCTATCAAACCCGAGTACATCTACGAGGGTGACTATACGTTTAAGGCCGGACTGCTGGCCGGTGAGCAGTTTTTCAAACTCGCATCACCCCCGTCCGCTATCTTCGCCAGTAACGATGAAATGGCTGCAGGCTTGGCAATGGCCGCTTTTCGCAGCGGCCGGTCAGTCCCAGATGATGTTTCGATCGCCGGCTTCGACGACAGTCCAATATCGAGAATGATCTGGCCACCCCTGACCACCATCCGACAACCCATTCAAGCCATATCGCAAAAGGCGATATCACTTCTTATTAATGAGCTAAGACAAATAGGGAATGAAGACTCAGTTGTAACCTTACATTTTGACTTGATTACGAGGGGGTCTACTGCCCGCCTCGACCCCGATATCAGTTACTGAGAGGTGAGAGCCTAGTGATAAAGCGAACGCGTCCGAAGGCTTCAATCGCTACCGGCAATGGCGATTGAAGATAATATGGCTGATAACGGTCGTCCTTTTTACCTCGGTCGATAGGGGATTTCGCTGTCGCTGATCCCTTTTTCGGGTCTTGCATTCTTGTTTGTCAGGTAGTGCATCAAGGAGTTTACGGACAGCGCCGCGTTGGGTGTTGGGCCAACAAAAACGTGATCCAATTTGATCACCCTGTCCAACTCCAGATCGAACAGGTAATAAGGAACAAGCATCGCCTTACCTTCCCGGAAGGCAATTGGCGCATCAGCAGTTGATGTGAACGTGGGAGAAATGAGTCGCCACTCTTGCTCTTCAGCGAAAGACGGATGTTTTAATAAGGCGCAGATAATCATCAGATCCGCCTCAATGCCGTGGAAAATAGCGCTACGGTCTTCACCTTCTTGGTACATCGATATTAGGCAGTCGACGATCTCATAGGCGAGGTCATGCTGCTCTTGGGAGTCATAAAGGCATTGCCCAAGGTAAAAGTTTTGTGCCACTGCCAGCGACTGAATCGCCTCGTGATTGAAGCCCAGGCTGACACCTTTCCCATGGTTGGAGTACCCACGCCACTGGCTGAGTAAATTGCCGTTGGCTCGAAAAGAAGCTGAAAAGAGCATCGGTCCCTGGTTAATTTGACTCTGTAGCCATTGGGAGAAACTGCTCAAAAACTCCGTTGCAGACGAGCCGCTTCGCGATCGCGCCGTTATCGCTGTATCCATCAGATTGAGAGCATAGACCAGCTCAGTAGAGTCGTTCATGTAGCGCAGTTCGGATGCACGTAAATGGCGAGATTCGATGATCCCCATCAAACCCGGTAACGACGTGTAATGGTAAAGCGTACTATCAGGGCGTTTTGAGAATAAGCTATCGCGAAGTGTCGATATCAACCGTGTCACTCCCGGTAATTGTCTGAAGGAAGCCACAAACGGGCGTCAGAAGAACACGATGGGATATCGGTGTCCCGTTAAGGGTTCCTTGGTTAGCGTAAGGCGTGCTGAAACCGCGAGGGTGCACCTGAAGCGGATCTGCAGTACCCGAACCCCTTTGCCAACTACTCGTCGTCAATCAGGTCATCGCCGCCGTCGTGCCAAAGACTCCCCCGGAACCGCACTGCGTCACTGGATGGCTGCTTGAAAACGGTGATCTTGCCGCCTTGATCTAAAAACTGCTGGACTTCGTGCTCGATCGTATCGCGCAGTACACGCTTCCCGGGCTCACTTGGACTCGCGAGATTTTCCATGCCACTTCCCCCTTGCCGGATGGCCCAAAATTAAGAGGTCGTTGTTGCAAAATATTTAATCTTGTTTGAAGTTTTTGTGATGCCAATATGTTGGAAAAGCGGGTTGGATAAACCCCCATCGATCATTACTCACCCTCTCAAACCTAAGTCATTATCGGTGAGTTCTAGATTCTGCCTCTATTCCGGTCTGTCACTGAGCGGTGTCAGCGGAGGGGACCACTAATAAACCTAGAGATTTATTCGGTCTGTGCTGCAGCCGGAAACCAGTGACGGGTGCGGTTGGCTATTGCGACCAATGAGAGCATCACGGGCACCTCAACCAACACACCCACTACCGTCGCAAGAGCTGCGCCCGATTGCAGTCCAAATAGGGAGATAGCCACGGCAACCGCAAGTTCAAAAAAGTTGGATGTACTGATCATGCAGGCCGGAGCCGCAATATTGTGGGGGAGTCGAAGATATTTTGCAGCGCCATAGGCAACGGCAAAGATGCCGTAAGTCTGTATTAACAAAGGAATAGCGATGAGCACGATAGCGACCGGCTTTGCCAGAATCGTCTCAGCCTGAAATCCAAATAACAGTACAACCGTGGCCAGCAACCCTAATATTGAAAGAGGCTTCAAGGTAGTAAGTAGTTCAGTCAAGCGGGATAAGTCCGACGTCGAAGCAAGACTCCGACGCGTGACATACCCTGCCAGCAGCGGTAAAACCACATAAAGCACCACTGACAACAGCAATGTTTCCCAAGGTACCGACACTTCACTCACGCCAAGAAGAAACGCGGCTATCGGCGCAAAAGCAAAGATCATGATGATGTCGTTAACTGACACCTGCACGAGTGTGTAGTTAGCATCGCCCTTGGTGAGTTGGCTCCACACAAACACCATTGCGGTGCAGGGAGCCACGCCCAAAAGAATCATGCCGGCAATGTATTCGGTGGCGGTTGCGGGATCGACAAGATCGGCAAACAGCACCCGAAAGAACAACCAACCCAGGGCAGCCATCGTAAAGGGCTTGATAAGCCAATTGATCACAAGCGTTAGCAGCAAACCCTTGGGCCGCTTGCCCACATCCTTAATCGACGCAAAGTCCACTTGCACCATCATCGGGTAGATCATCAACCAGATCAGTACGGCAACCGGTAAATTGACACTGGCGTACTCAAGACTCGCGAACAGCTGAAAGACAGCGGGCAACAGACTGCCCAGAGCAACGCCAGAGGCAATGGCTAGTGCGACCCATAAACTCAAGTAACGTTCAAACAAACCCATAAAACTGCACTCCGATCTCAGTAAAAAAGCTATAGGGGTGTCTCACTGTTTATTAAGAGCCATCCCAAAACCCTTGTTCGAAAGTAGAAAATTTAATGTGAGGACCTGAGTAATCAATCCGACGCCATTTGGACTGTATGAGCTATTGCAGTACCTGCCCTGTATTTATGAGTGCCTTTGTGTCGGGAGAGGGACCAGACCACTCAAAATCCGGTCCAACTGAGCCAGTACCGACCCTTTGAAGCGAACTACCAATGGCGGTGCTTCCGCCGCTGGTTGTAGTAATTTCCGCTACTCCAATATCGATAGCTAAAAATTCACTGCACGGGCCAGATATAGGCGACAACCTTCCCTCGTAGCTGAGAAGCTCTATGCATTCTCCAGTGCTGTCTATCAGAGCCATCC
>ERZ802830.4141-NODE-4141-length-11801-cov-12.0239_pt1 | contig 11801 bp, 8 predicted proteins | sample MGYA00345654_ERZ802830 | MGnify/ENA primary metagenome ERZ802830 (study PRJEB30503, sample SAMEA104212375) | marine metagenome | biome: Westerlies Biome; feature: [SRF] surface water layer (ENVO:00010504) within the epipelagic zone...; material: water... | reverse complement strand
AATTCAATCAATTGGGTATGAGGCATGGATTCCTTTAACAATTCTTATGGGCTTATTGTACGGATTATTTAGCAAGCTTTTTTCTTTTATAGGCATAAAAACTGATAATAATTTATTCGCTTTAATTGGAGTGATAAGTGGTTTTGGTTTATTAAGATCTTATTTTCCATTTGGAGGTTTCCCATGGGGGTACTCCTCAACAGTTTTACTAACTGGATACCAAGACAACGTTTTCTTTTACTTGGTTCCACAAATTTTTAAAACATTTGGACCTATTGGGTATTCTCTACTTATAGAGAGTCTGATATTGTTTTTATATCTTTTCATTAGTAATAGAAATAAGTCAAGTAATGAATTAAAGAGCCTCGCTGTATTACTCACTTTTATAATCATTCCAATTGTTTTTTCAATAACTTCAACTGGTGATTCTGTAGTCAAAGAAATTCAAGTCTCAATTATTCAGGGTAATTCTCCATGTCCTGGGGCAAAAAATAAATGTGAAAACGAAAGACAACGAATTTATGATAACCATCTTTTACTTACCAAGTCTCTAGACAGCAAACAGGGGTTAAAAGATACTGAAATAGCAAGACTCATTCTCTGGGCAGAGAGTTCGAGTGGGTTTGGGAACGACCCAAAGAAAAATACTGAAACTTTAAAAGAGATTACTACCGAAGCAAAAAGACTTGATGCTTCATTTTTGATCGGTGGCGACAGGCCTTCAAGTCCGGGAGAGTTTGAGAATTACGGAATCTTTATTGACGAAAGAGGAGAAATTTCTGGAGAGTACCTTAAGCAGCATCCAGTACCATTTGGAGAATATATCCCTTTTCGAAAATACTTAGATTGGATACCACCACTTTCTCTGGTTCCAAGGGATATGGTAAGAGGAACACAACAACAAGTATTTACGACAAACAAAAATGAAATTAAAATTTCTCCAGTGATTTCTTTCGAGGGTTCTTTTGATAGATATATAAGAAGAAGTGTTGTTCAAGGTGCAGAGGTTGTTGTAATTTTGACAAATCAAGCAAGTTACGGAGAGAGTGGTATGTCAGACCAATTCATACTGATGTCTAGAGCTAATGCTATATCGAACAATAGGGATATTGCTCATGCTGCAATAACAGGAAAATCAGCTTTCATAAGCGGTATTGATGGAGATATATACAGCTCAACAGGTCTTTTTACGGACGCAGTACTAACTGATGAGATTAAAACTTCAAACAAACTAACACTTTATACAAGATGGGGAAACTATTTAAATTACCTAGTAATTCTTTTTGGAATCATCAATCTTTTTTGGCCAAAGAGTATGTTGAAGAAAATTTAGAAAAGCTTACCTATAAAATCTACGGAAGTTTCTAAAATGTAATTTATATTTCTGAATCAATTATTGGTAAGCCCCTGGCAGCCGCAGCCTCTACTGTTCCGTCTTGAAATGCTCTTAGTCCAAACTTTGGCAACACTGCAAATATATGATCAAATATATCAGATTGTATACCTTCGTATTCAACCCAATCAATTGTATTTGTAAAGGTATATAACTCTAGAGGAACTCCTGTGGGAGTTGGCGAAAGTTGTCTTACCAGCAAAGTCATCGTTTCTGTATTGAGACCATCATGATTTTGTAAATACTTAACAAGATATGCTCTAAAAGTTCCAAGGTTAGTAAGTTTTCTTTTTTCCTTTTCTTTATCAACTGAAGAGTTGAATTCCTCAATATCTTTTATTTTTTCAGAGAGATATTTATTTACAGTTGGGATTTTCATCAACTTATCAACATCTTTTTGTTCCATAAACCTAACACTTGATATGTCTATGGAGATAGATCTTTTAATTCTTCTTCCTCCATATTCCGACATTCCCCGCCAGTTTTTTACAGACGTGGTTACGATTTTTGATGTAGGGATTGTTGTAATTGTTTTATCCCAGTTTTGTACTTTAACTGTGTGTAAGGCAATATCTATTACGTCGCCATCAGCTCCATACTCTGGTACTTCAATCCAGTCGCCATTATTAATAATGTTGTTCTGACCAATTTGTACGGATGCTATAAATGATAAGATTGTGTCTTGGAAAACTAACAACAGAACTGCTGTAAGGGCACCTAAACCACTAATGTAATAACTAACTGGTTGACCAGTCATTATTGCAAAAATAATTATGAATATGAATGAGTTAACAACAATTTTAACAATCTGCACATAGCCCTTGATCGGCCTATTTTTTAGAGATTTAATATTTTCGGAAACTTTATTTAACACGTTTAACATTTCAAGAAGTGTAAGGCCAACAAATAATGTTAAAAGTGCACTAGAGATTCTTTTAGAAATTTCAGTATTAAATATTTCTAAATTGAATTGGGGTGTTGCAATTAAAAAATTAAATAGAACAAAAACGAATACATATGAAACTCTATTTAAAAACTTTTTATCTAAAAATAGGTCATCTATATATGTAGTTGTTTTACTTGCACCACGTTTAATTATTGGAAAAACTACTGATCTCAATATCAGGTAGGAAGTAACAAGAATCCCTATTAAATAGGCCAGTGTAGGCAAATCTGATGCTGTTAAATTATTCATAAGTTAATCTTACTCTAAAACCCTTTTTGTTGACTTTTCCATGGGGCTGGTACATCATTAATATATTCATCAACACTCGGACCACCCAGAGACTGAAGTTTATTTTGTCCAACAATATAAGTAATAACCAACAAAATTAATGTCGTCTGATTTGAGGATAAAAGTTTAATTGTTACAAGTATCTCAGGAGAGTTGAAAAAGATTATTTGGAGACCACCTTTCAAAAATAAGTATAAAGTCCAAATAACTGCAACCCTTGTGTATGCAGGACGAACAAGTTCATGAAGGTACCATTCCTGGGGCCAATTTCTAATTGCTTTAGAACTATAAATAGTAAATGGTTTCTTAATTATTATTGAAATAAAACCTACAACAGCAATTAATATATCCCTAACGATTCCCGGAATAAAAAAACCAGACGCACTTCCTTGAACTCTTGCTAGGAGAAGTGCTACTAATGTTCCAACTAAGCCATAGAATACAAATTTTAAATTTTGCTTTCTTAGAAGACGATATAGAAACAAAAGTAGTAACAAAATACCCGTATATAAAATTGCTTGGTTAAGAGTTGTAAAATTATTGGTTACCACAAAAAAGAGCGGGGCTACTACAGAATCGAAAACACCTTCTTGATTAAAATTTAATTCTTTTAACTCTTCTTTTATCTCTAAATACTTTGTATAAAATTTTCTCAATTTATTTGAACTTATTATTAAAAGATTCTTCATCATTTGAGGGTGAAGTTTCTTTTTCAATAAAATCTGAAATTAAATTTGAATCAACCTTAAATTTTTTAGAGAGCTTTGTCACAATTTCTTCAGTTGAAAAATTTTCAAATGTTAAATCCTGAATAGACCTATAAGCTTCATCTCTATCAATATCATTTTTTACTAAAGCTGAAAGAATTTTCTGGCTGCTTAATTTGTCTACTGCATCACTCAGATTCTTTTCAATAGCTTTGTAGTTTATATGAAGACCTTCAAAAATTGCTATTAAATCTTTCGTGATAAAACAAAGTAAATTAAAAGTGTCTGGAAGGATAATTCTTTCAACGGAGGAATTAGAAATATCTCGCTCATGCCAAAGAACTATGTTCTCCATACTGCTTAAAGCATAACCCCTAACAACCCTTGCTAATCCCGTAATTCTTTCACTTGCTATTGGATTTTTTTTATGTGGCATAGCTGATGAACCTTTTTGTCCGTCTTTAAAAGGTTCACTTAGTTCCGAAACCTCAGATCGTTGGTAACCCCTAATATTTGTTGCAACTCTTTCAAAACTACTAGCAAGAATTGCAAGATTTGTGATAATTTCTGCATATCTATCTCTTGCTACAATCTGGCTTGCGAAGATTTCAGTTTCTAGTCCAAGTTTATTCAGAGTTATTTTCTCAATATTTTCATCTACTACGGTATGGTTGCCAACGGGTCCACTGAGTTTTCCTATAGAAATCGTTTTTACACACCCTTCTAAGCGTTCTTTATTTCTTTTTATTTCTTGGTGCCAATTACCGAAAATGTTTCCTAAAAAGGTTGTCTCAGCAAAAACACCATGAGTTCTACCAACTACAGCCGTGTTCATCTCCTGTTTCGCTTTGGCCTCAATCTGTAATAAAAGTTCATCTAGTAATTTGATAGTTACAGATAAAGACTGTTTCATTAATAAGCTATTCGCTGTATCAACTACATCTGAACTTGTCAGACCATAATGAATCCAATTTGAATTGTCGCCAACTTTGGATTGAAGTACATCAACAAATGAAGCTAAATCGTGATTGGTGACTTTCTCTCTCTCGTATACTTCATCTTTTAAAACTTCAGTTTTCCCAATTACCTCAGATACTCCACTCGGTGAAATATTATTTTCTTCTAAGGTTTCAAGGTATTTTTGTTCTACAAGTTTCCACGTATCAAATTTATTTTGATCATTCCAAATTTTTTCAATTTCTAGGTATTGGTATCTTTCAATCATTAGCGATAACTATATTTTGGTTTCTTTCAGGCCCGACAGATATAAATGTTATCGGAATTTCAATAAAGTTCTCAATAGCGTTTATATATTTCTTGGCATTTTGCGGTAATTCTTCAAAGTTCTTTATAGAAGTTATATCCTCTTCCCAACCCTCAAATGTTTCATAAACTGGTTGAGCATTATATAAGATACTTTGTTGATATGGATAATCTGAAATTACTTCATCTCCATTCTTATAACCAACGCACAGCTTTATTTCATCGAGTCCTGAAAGCACGTCTAGTTTTGTAATGAACAATTCGGTTAAAGTGTTAACTCTTACTGAATACTTCAGGGAAATTAGGTCAAGCCACCCGCATCTTCTTCTTCTACCTGTAACTACTCCAAACTCTGCCCCTTTTTCAATGAGATAATCGCCAATCTCATTTTCCTGTTCTGTTATAAATGGACCACTTCCAACTCTAGAGATATATGCTTTAGTAACGCCTACAATTTTATTTAAATTTAATGGGCCAACACCTGATCCAATTGCTGCGTTACCTGAAGAGGTGTTTGAACTTGTTACAAATGGATACGTTCCATGGTCAATGTCCAGTAAGGTTCCTTGTGCTCCCTCAAAGAGAATATTTTTATTTGACTTAATTGCATTTGAAATCATTAAAGAAGTATCTTTTATATGATTTGTCACAATATCTTTATATGATTTAAATTCATTAATGATCTCATTGGGATCTAGAGGATCTCGACCATAAATTTTTGTTAGAATTTGATTTTTTTCTTCTAGGTTTTTATTGACTTTTTGTGCAAAAATTTCATCATCAAGTAAATCTTGTACTCTTATACCACATCTTTGTATTTTGTCTGAGTAACACGGTCCAATCCCTTTTTTAGTTGTTCCGATTTTGTCTTTTCCTAAACTTTCTTCAATTAGTTCATCAAGCAACTTGTGATAAGGCATAATTAGGTGTGCATTTGGAGAGATTGCTAATTTCTTAGTACTAACATTTTTGGAGTTAAGCATCTCAAGTTCTTTTTTTAGAAAATCAAGATCCACTACGCAACCTGATCCAATTACAGGTACACATTCAGGATATAAGACTCCAGAAGGAGTTAAAGATAATGCAAGTTTTTCATCGCCGACAACTATAGTGTGTCCGGCATTATTTCCGCCTTGAAATCTAACGACATAATCAGCTGATGAAGCAAAAAAATCTGTGACTTTACCCTTACCCTCATCTCCCCACTGGGCTCCGAGAACTACGGTGGTAGTCATTTAAACTCCTTATGTACAACTTTAAATTTTAATGCTTAAATTTATTTACCTTTAAACATTTCTTAGCGAATTAGAAAATAATTGCAACTGTTTATGCATTAAATGAATATTTGTACTTATTTTGAGAAATTTACGTTACTATATTTAAATTAGATTACTTTGCAATGAAGTAGTCTACTTTTAATTAAAAGGAGAAACATTGAATAAAAAAACAATCGTATCTCTGCTTGTACTCGCATTAGTAGCTGTAGCTTGCGCTACAGATACTGCAGAAGAAGCGGCAGTAGAAGTAGTTGTTGAAAAAACAACTCTTGAAACAGTCACCGACAGAGGATTCCTCAAGTGTGGTGTTTCAGGTTCTGCTGTAGCATTCTCAGAGACTCAAGCCGACGGTTCTGTAACCGGTATTGATGCAGACTACTGTTATGCAGTAGCAGCAGCAGTATTCGGAGATTACAGTAAAGTTGAGTTCACCGCTTTGACAGCTGCTGAAAGATTTACAGCATTGTCAGCTGGTGAGGTTGATCTATTAATAAGAAATACAACTTGGACACAATCTCGTGATACCGATTTAGGTAACGATTTTGGACCAACAACTTATTATGATGGTCAACAGTTAATGGGTAGAAATTCCGATGGACTTTCTGGCTCATCATCTCTTGCTGATATCGACGGTTTAAGAGTTTGTACAAATGCTGGAACAACAACAGAGAAAAACATTACTGAAGGAGCAGGTCTTGTAGGCGCAACTATAGAACTTGTAACAGTTGAAGCATTCCCAGAAGCTATGGAGAAATTCAAAGCTGGAGAATGTGATCTTGTAACTACAGATGGTTCCGGTCTTGTTGGTAACAGAGCTAAAGAGGATAAGATGAATGACTGGGCAATTTTCCCAGCTACACCAATCTCAAAAGAACCTCTTGGACCTGTTTATCGTTCAAACGATAGCCAATGGGCAGACATTGTTAACTGGACAGTATATGCTACATTCATCGCTGATGAATATGGTGTAACACGTGCAAACGTTGATTCATTTGACTATGAGGCAAATCCAGAAATGGGACGTCTTACAGGAAAAAATGACGGCGAACTTCAAACAAGCATGGGCTTAAGTGCAGATGCTTACTATAACGTTATCAAGCAAGTTGGTAACTATGACGAGATTTATTCAAAGAACTTAAATCCTGTCGGACTTTATAGAGAAGGTTCAGCTAACGCACCTTGGACAGATGGCGGATTAATTTACGCACCACCTGCAAGGTAAAAACTTAAATGTTTTAAAAAAGGGGTCTCCGGACCCCTTTTTTTTATTCTTTAAAATCCACCTAGAAATGTAGTTGCTCGGGTGCTATCCTTTTCTAATACTGATGACTGAAAAAAAATATGAAAATTAACAAAGCTTTTTGGAGAGACGTTAGATTCTTAAAATGGGCAGGACAAATTGCCTTCTTATTCTTTCTTTTTAATCTTATAAGTAATTTTATCTCCCAAGCAATTGATAATCTCAACGCTACTAATTTACCTTTTTCTTGGAGATTTCTTGGAACCACTCCTGGTGTTTTAATTTCTGAGGGTTTTGTAACTTATCCTGAATCTGGTTTACAGGCTTTACAGGTTGGAATGTCCAATATGTTGCGTATAACTGTCTCTGGCATATTTGTAGCAACAATTCTAGGTACAATAATCGGTGTTGCTCGCCTATCTAAAAACTGGGTTGTACAAAGGTCATCAACAGGACTAGTTGAAACAGTAAGAAATATTCCTCTATTGGTACAAATCTTTTTTTGGCAAGCTGTTATATTGTCTTTTCCAAGGCTTGAAGAATATGATCGTGGAGAAATGTTATTCGACATTAGCGCAAAAGGTATTGCATTTCCTTGGCTTGATGCACAAGAATCTAGTTGGTTGTTTGGAGTTTGGTTTCTCCTATCCTTTATAGCTGCTAGAAGAGTTTTTAAATGGCGGGTTTTAGTGATGGAGTCTGAAGGAAGAGAGGCCTATCCAGGGATATCATCAGTTATTACATTTATCGGATGGAATGTTGCTGGGTGGTATGGAGGGTACAAAGCTGTAGGAGCCATAGGTTTTGCTGCTTCATTTTTATCTGATGGTTTCGAGTTATTGCCAAGAATTGGAATACAGTTATTAATAATATTTATTGGTTTTTATTACTCTTATAAGTACATTTCAAAAGAAATAAAAAGAACAAGAAGTGCAGAAAATAAAGGTATTTTAACCGACGACGACGTCTTTAAAATTATCATGGCAGGCCTTCTAGTACTAATTCTTGCAATTGGCCTTTTCTTGCCCTTTGGAGTTACCATTTCAGATTTCCTTGTTGGTGATGAACCATTTTTTAAAGCTGATTGGGGAATACCTCAGTTTTTAGATGGTGTCCAAAATAGGTTAAATTGGGAACTTAGCGGTGAGCCATTTACATTAAGCTACCCTGAAGCAATTCAGGCTGGTAAGTCCAAATTTACAAGATATTCACCTGATGTTGGAAAAGTTATGAGTGTTGGCTACTTTGCAACTTGGATGGGTGTAATTATTTATACTTCAGTTTTTATTTCAGAGGTCGTTCGTTCTGGAATTATGGCCGTAGCAAAGGGGCAATCAGAAGCTGGATTATCTCTAGGGTTAAAGAGAAGTGCGCTCTTAAGACTGATCGTGCTACCTCAGGCACTTAGGATAATGTTACCCCCAATGGGAAACCAGTATCTCAATTTAGCTAAGAATACATCACTAGGTATTGCAGTGGCTTTTCCTGAGATTGTTGCAGTAGGCCAAACGATATACAATCAAGAAGGACAAACAGTTGCAGTATTTTTAATATGGATGGCATTTTACTCAACAGTAAGTCTTGTACTATCCTCCATAATTAATTATTACAATAGAAAAATGAAGATGGTGGAGAGGTAATGCAAGATAATCAAACTATAGAGCAACCACCAGAAGTACAGTTTGCTGGCATTTCAAGATGGCTAAAAGAAAATTTGTTTTCAAGTATTAGCTCATCGATTTTAACTCTTTTGTCTGTTACTGCTGTAGTGAGTACATTTAGGTCAATTATTGGTTTCTTTATATCTCCAGAGAGAGAATGGACTGCTGTAACATATAACTTGCAATTATATATGGTTCAGGCATATCCGGAATCAGATTTTATGAGAGTCTGGATTACAGTAGGATTGTTGATTTCTCTATTGGGACTCAGCTGGGGGTTCAATTCACTTAAAGAAAAAGTGTTAGTAAAAGATTGGTGTGACGGTTTATTAAAAGGAGTGAGTAGTTTTCTATTCATTATTTTGGTTGCTCCATCAACCGTTGACGTAGAGGGTGTTTCCGTAGAAGTCTTTAATAGCAATACAAGAGCTATTTGTTTCGGCATAGGCGTTGTTTTAATCATAGGCATTTACCTATTAAGAAAGACATCTCCAAAAATGGAAATTGTTAAGGACAGAATAAGTTTCTTATATCTTGCTTTACTTGTAAGCTCCATTTGGGTGATTAAAGTTCCAACAGTAACTTTTACCGAAAGTAACGAAAGAGTCGATCCTGATCCGTTTCTACCCTTAGCAAGCACAACAACTATTCCATGGACAGTAATTTTTGGTTTTATGGTGGTAGCTTATCTCACTGGAAGCTTCTTGAAAACAAAGGGCAGAAACTCTATGAGTAGGATAATCCTATCTTCATGGATTCTTGCTCCATTAGTTATTGTTTCATGGATATACAGAAAACCAGATTTTGGAATGTCTAATATTTTGACTCAAGATATACCTATTGCTGTAGCTTTTTCGCTTTTGGGCATTGTCGCAATAAAAACTTTGAATTCCGATAAGGTCATACCATATCAGAAGTATGTTACTTATGGAATGTTAGCTTTGACAGCAGTAGTATTCTTTCTTCCAGTATTAAGACAATTAAAACTACTATTCTTAATAACGTGGTTGCTAGTTTCTATTGCACCTACGGTCGCAAACTCCAAAGAGTCAGCTCGAAACCTCTCAATTGTTTGGACAGTCACGGTCTTTATTCTTATATTACTAATGAGAGGTGCATCTTCAGAATCCTTGATAATTGTTCCTGGATCTTCCATATATGGTGGATTTACACTAACTTGGCTAATAGCGTTTTTTGGAATAGCAATTTCTTTCCCTTTTGGGGTTGTTCTAGCATTGGGTAGAACTTCTAAGTTACCAATAATAAGAATAATTTGTACTGCAGTAATTGAATTAGTTAGATCAGTTCCTTTCATTACTTGGTTATTTTTTGGAAGCGTTATGCTTACCCTCTTTCTACCCAAAGGTGTAGAGTTTGACGAAGTGTTGAGAGCAATTGTTGTTACCGCTATATTCAGTTCAGCATATTTAGCAGAAAATGTTAGAGGTGGACTGCAGTCTATAAATAATGGCCAATTTGAAGCTGCTGATGCAGTGGGATTAAGCACGCTGCAAAGAATTACTTTAATAATTATGCCTCAGGCATTAAGAGCTGTAATTCCTCCAATTGTTAGCCAAGTAATAAGTTTATTTAAAGATACAAGTTTAGTGGCAATTGTTGGTCTGTTCGATCTTTTGTACATTGGCTCTAAAGTTATTCCCAACCAATCACAGGGAGCCAACTTTCTAGGAACTATTCAGGAAAATATACTTTTTTGCGCAATATTTTATTGGCTATTCACATACAGCTTCGCAAGGAGAAGCATGAAAATTGAGAAACGATTAGGATTAGGGGAGAGATAATTATGAGCATAATCAAATCAGTCGATGTTAAAAAATGGTACGGTGACTTTCAGGCACTTAAAGGTATAAGTATGGATGTAGCTGAAGGAGAAGTTCTAGTTATTGCAGGGCCTTCGGGTTCTGGTAAGTCCACTTTTATAAGGTGTATCAATAGACTTGAACAACATCAAGATGGACAGATATTTGTTGATGGTATTGAATTAACAAATGACCTTAAAAATATTGAAGCTATCCGTTCAGAAGTTGGTATGGTATTTCAGAGTTTTAATTTATTTCCACACTTGACTGTTTTGCAAAACATCACGCTTGCTCCTATTTGGGTAAGGAAAAAGAGTAAAACCGAAGCTGAAGAAAAAGCGATGGAACTTCTTGAACGAGTAGGAATTCCAGAACAAGCAGATAAGTTCCCCGGTCAACTTTCCGGTGGCCAACAACAGCGTGTCGCAATAGCAAGAGCGTTAGCCATGGAGCCAAAGATAATGTTATTTGATGAACCTACATCAGCTTTAGACCCTGAAATGATTAAGGAAGTTTTGGATGTAATGAAAGAGCTTGCTAAGTCAGGTATGACAATGATTGTGGTTACTCACGAAATGGGTTTCGCTAAAGAAGTTGCTGACAGAGTAATGCTTTTTGATGACGGTCAACTTGTTGAAGAGAATACACCAGATGAATTTTTCAATAACCCTAAAAGTGATAGAACTAAATTATTCTTAAGTCAGATTCTTTAAAGTTCTTTCCAGAGGTTTTTTTCGGCTAAATCTATAATTGTGGCACCCATCGCATAAGCCCCATCATATATAGCTTTGTGACCACCAGGAGTTAGTGTTGCAGCAGCATATTCTGGCTGGTGATTAACTGCATCCTTTGAATCGATCGATAACATTGGGTGAATTGATGGCATTGCTAGTGAGACATTACCCATATCAGTGGACCCCAAACCAGGTCTAGATGCTTCACTTTGTAAGATCATTTTTCTTCCTACTGAAGAGGAGTTATCTTTATAAAGGTCATACATTATTTTATTATTTTTTATCTCTGTATATCTATAGTCTGGAGATTCAACTTTAACCTCACATTTTGTAGCCATTGCAGCTGCATTTACAAAATTCATAAAGTCTTTTTCGATCTCAATTAAATTTTCTTCATTTAATGCTCGAAGATACCATTCAGAACTTGTGTAAGAAGGGATTATATTAGGTTTAAAACCACCATTTGTTATAA
>ERZ802830.4140-NODE-4140-length-11804-cov-12.156_pt1 | contig 11804 bp, 15 predicted proteins | sample MGYA00345654_ERZ802830 | MGnify/ENA primary metagenome ERZ802830 (study PRJEB30503, sample SAMEA104212375) | marine metagenome | biome: Westerlies Biome; feature: [SRF] surface water layer (ENVO:00010504) within the epipelagic zone...; material: water... | reverse complement strand
TTAGACAAGTAGCTTCTGGTGTTGCCTTGGGTACTGGAACAAAAATTACTGTAGAATTTGATGTCGGTGGCTTCTACCCCGTTACATTTAACGATGAAGATTTGGTTGAAAGGCTTAAACCGTCTTTAATGCAAGCAGCTTCAACCAAAGTTTATGAAATGACTCCCTCGACAGGAGCTGAGGATTTCTCATTCTTTTCAAATGAAATACCGGGTATGTACTTCTGGTTAGGGGTTAACGCACCTGGAGTAATGGAAGCGCCAGGCAACCATTCCCCATATTTTGTTGTGGATGATGGGGCTCTAAATGTTGGGCTTAAAGCATTAGTTTATTTAGTGTTAGACTACCCAAAAAAATAATTTAAAAAGTAAAATCTAAGGAGCTATAAAGTGGCAATACCAAATCATATTAAAAATAATTTATCTATACCTGTAATAGGATCACCTCTTTTTTTAGTATCTGGCCCTGAGCTTGTAATAGCACAGAGCAAGGCTGGAATCATTGGCTCATTTCCAGCATTAAATGCTAGGCCTCAACATGTTTTAGGTGAATGGATCACTAGAATTAAAACAGAATTGGCTGAGTATCAAGAACAAAATCCTGACAAAAAAGTTGCTCCTTTTGCAGTTAATCAGATATGCCATGGTTCAAATGATAGGTTGATGGATGATATGGCTACATGTGTAGAGCATGAGGTTCCGATCATAATTACTTCCCTGAGGCCACCTGCTGAATTAGTTGAAGCAGCTCATAGTTATGGTGGTTTGGTTTATCACGATGTTATTAATGTAAGACATGCAAAAAAAGCTGCAGAACAAGGTGTGGATGGCTTAATTTTAGTATGCGCTGGAGCGGGAGGTCATGCTGGTGCATTATCACCATTCGCCTTGCTGAGAGAAGTAAAAGAGTGGTTTGATGGAACTGTTATCTTGTCTGGTTCAATAGGTGATGGTTATTCTGTGGCATCATCTCTAGCACTTGGCGCTGACTTTGCATATATGGGAACACGCTTTATAGCTACGAAGGAAGCAAATGCAGATCAGGGCTATAAAGAAATGTTGATCGAAAGCGCTGCTGATGACATTGTATATTCAAATCTATTTACAGGTGTTTCTGGTAATTACCTAAAGCCATCAATAAAAAATGCAGGTCTTGATCCCAATAATTTACCTGAGGCTGACAAATCTGCAATGAACTTTGGTTCAGGGGGGAATACTGATGCAAAGGCTTGGAAAGATATTTGGGGGTCTGGACAAGGCATAGGTGGCATCAAGGATGATCCTAGTGTTGGAGATTTGGTTGAAAGAATAATAGAAGAATATAATCAAGCGAAGAAAGAATTTAATGATAAATAATTTTATTTGGAGTGAAATATGGAAGCACTAATATTAGTTTTAATTGGTGCTGTTGCTGGCGCCTCAATAGTGACGTTGATGAATATTTCTAAAAAAGGCAGAGAGGGAGCAAAAGGTATTACTGAAGAATATACAACTGAATCAGGAATCAAAAGAACTGCAAAGAAAGATAGGGAAGATCATATAGTCTAAATATATGGCTAAAAGAAATTTAAGAGAAAAATTTGAAGAAGGCTGGAATAAGCTATTTGGTAAAGAAGAAGATAAAGGCAAATTAAGAACTCAAAGTCTTTACAGGGCTCAACAGAAGAACATCAATCTAAATGCAGGCACGCCTCATGATTGGGAAGACCTAAAAAAATATCAAGAAGAAGAAAATAATAATGAATAAAATTGGATTCATTGGCCTTGGGGTCATGGGCGCCCCGATGGCTGGGCATCTTTCTAGAAATAATTTTGAGGTTTTAGTTTTTAATAGAACTAATGAGAAATCTATTATTTGGAAATCTAGAAATGAGGGCAAAGTATGCAACTCACCCAATGAGTTGGCAATTTCTTCAGAATGTATTGTTCTTTGTGTGGGTAAAGACGAAGATGTCAAAGATATCATCAATGGTAAATCAGGAATCATAGATGCTTTAAATCCTGGATCAGTAATTATTGATCACACGACAACATCTGCAGAGCTTGCAAAAGAAATGAATGAAGTACTTTTATCAAAAGACTGTTTCTTTTTAGACGCACCAATTTCAGGAGGTCAGCTTGGGGCAGAGTCTGGCACACTTTCGATTATGGCTGGTGGTGACAGAAAAGCATATGAGGCTTGTAATAAAATTTTTAAATCATATTCAAAGTCTCATAAATATATGGGCCCATCAGGATCTGGCCAGCTCACTAAAATGGTAAATCAAATCTGTATTGCAGGTTTAATTCAAGCTTTAGCAGAGGGCATGCATTTTTCTAGAAGAGCTGGACTCAACACAATTGATGTAATGGATGTTATTACCAAAGGCGCAGCACAATCATGGCAGATGGAAAATAGGTGGGAAACAATGCTTAATGATGAATATGATTTTGGTTTTGCGGTTGACTTAATGAGAAAAGATTTAGATATAGTTCTTAAGCAGGCAAAAAAAATGGATACTGAACTCGAGATAACTGACTTGGTAAATAATTTTTATAAAGAGATACAAAAGTTAGGCGGTGGGAGCTGGGATACATCAAGCCTCTTAAAAAGAATTCAACAAAAAAGTGACCTAGAAAATTACTCTAGAAAATAAAGTCATTCCCGCATAAATTAAAAATGTCATCACAGCAACATTTTCTAAAAGACCTTCATCTAAATTGATAGAATCTTCTACCATTTGATAAAAATTATTAGGGTTTGCAACAAGCCAAGCAATTCCAATTAAATGCATAAACATTAATATAGCAACAATCCAATTGAGTGGTTGATTGGTAAAAACAATTAGCGAGGTGATTATCAAGAATACTAACTCAGTTGATAGATAGATATTAATATTTTCTCTCTTCCACATATATCTTAGAAGACTATAGCCAGATTTATTGGAATAAAAATAGGCAAACGCAGAAAAAATATATAAAAAGGCCAGAAAAATAATCATTTGGGTGCCCCATTTTTCATATTTATTTGTGCAAGGGTTTAATAAGAATATTTTACACTACAAACAAGCTTTACAGATTAGAGTCAATGAATGTATATTTATAATTCATTAAAAATTACGGATTTTTTATGGTTGGTATAGTTAATCAATCTCCTGAAGCGGGCCGACAAGCTAATTTAGAAATTTTATTTTACCATGAGGCGCTTGTAGATTTTATTAAACAAGAAGATATGTCAATGACTATAGGTGTTAAGGGAGAATAGTAAAATGGCAAAACATCATTTTTGATAATATAGTTAGAATGGTTAACCTAAGAATAAATATCATTGCTAAAAGAATAACTTATACAGAATCAGTGTAATGGCAAGAAACGCAACAAATACCTTGCTACACAAGGCAAAAAAAAACAAAAGTGACGAGTTTTATACGCAACTTTGCGATATTGAAAGCGAATTGAAGCATTATAAAAAGCACTTTAAAGGCAAGGTGATTTATTGTAATTGTGATGATTGGAAGAAAAGTAATTTTATTAAATATTTTAAAGACAACTTTAAAATATTAGGTATAAAAAAACTAACCTCTACTTGCTATACTGAAAATGGTCAAGGTAAGTTTTTTGAGTACAACGGAATTGATATTAAAACCCGAATATTAAAAGGTGATGGGGATTTTAGAAGTAATGAATGTGTTGAGATTTTAATAAAAGCCGACGTTATAGTTACTAACCCGCCATTTTCACTATTTAGAGAATATATACAACAACTTATGGTGTATGAAAAAATGTTTCTTAGTATTGGTAACGTTAATGCTATCACATACAAAGAGATATTTAAGCTGATTAAGGAAAATAAGGCATGGTTAGGGGTCAATCTTGGCAGAGGGGTGTCTGGTTTTATTGTACCTGACCATTATGAACTTTATGGAACAGAAGCCAGGGTCGATGAAGATGGCAATAGAATTGTTTCTCCGAACAATTGCCTATGGCTGACAAACTTAAATAACTTTAAGCGTAATGAATATCTTGATCTTAAGAGTAGTTTTATAGGAAATGAAACGGCATACCCTTTATATGATAATTATGACGGTATTAATGTAAACAAGACAAAAGATATACCATATGATTATCAAGGATATATGGGAGTCCCTATAACATTCCTCCATAAATATAATCCCAATCAGTTTGAGTTAATTAAATTTAGAAAAGGGGATGACGAAAAAGATTTATCGATAAATGGAAAATGTCCATATTTTAGAATATTAGTAAGGAATAGAAAATATAACCCTAATCCGAGTTTAATACCAAATGGCTAAAAAGGATCAATCTAAAAGATTAACAAACCAACACAAAGAATCTCGAGGTGTGGTTGGTATCTTTGGGGATAGAGCAAAGTTACATGATATGACTGTAGGTAATATATCAAAGCTTGTGATTAAAAAGCTTGAAGAAAAATATCCTCAATTGTTATTTCAATACAAAAGAACTATTAAAAAGGAAGAAATAAATGAATTTTTAAAAAAGATTGACTCTGATTTAGGGCAAACACTTTTTGTGCCGAATGCAAGCATCAGACCAGATGGTGGAATAGTTGAAGTAAAAGATGACAATGGCAATTGGAGAATTATTTTAGTATCTGAGGCCAAACATCAAGGGAAAGACATTGAAAACCTTAAAAAGGGAAAATTGGTTGGTAAAAATAATAACAAAGACTTAATGGCTGCCGGAAATGCTATCGAAAGGGCTCATAAAAATATATCTGAAATTGCTAACTTAATGTTATCTGAATCATACTTCCCTTATGTTTTATTTCTTGAGGGCTCAAATTTTTTAACTGAAAACATTTCGATCAAAAGACCAGATGGAAGGGTTGTAAACCTTGAGTATAATTCAGGTGTGTTAAACAGACTAGATAGACTAACCTCGGCAAATTATGGAATGCCAATAAATACAAACTTATGTATAAATAAATTTATCAAACATAAAGACAAAACGATTATGCTGCAAGCAACTTCAATATATACGCAGGGAAATGGGATAAAGTGGGATTCCCAAAATATGTTCGATATTATGATGGATGTTTCCAATAGCTCTCTTAAGGCTCTTGCCAGTGATTTATTTAAGCAAATTACCAAGATATAAAAAACCAATAATACAATTATAAATTGGTGTGATAGTTTTTATATAATAATTTTACATAGTTAACTAACTTTACAGAATGGCTTTAATGAATGTATATTTAGAAAGAACTAAAAACTGGGATTATTTATGGTTGGAATAGTAGATCAGGCGCTTGAAGCTGGCGGTGAAGATAGTTTAGAGATATCGTCTTATCATGAGGCTCTTGTAGATTTTATCAAGCAAACAGATACGCCAATGACAATAGGTGTTCAGGGGGAATGGGGTAGTGGTAAAACATCATTATTAAACCAAATATGGTCAAGGCTAGACGAGTCTAATAAAGAGTTCGAAGACGATCAGAATTATCTTCAGATTTGGGTAAACTCGTGGGAACATTCATTGTTATGCACACCTGAAGAATGCCTGTTAAAAATAATAAATGAAATTATTAGTGAATTATTAGCAGCTGATGTAGATAAAAACCAGAGAGATAAAATCAAAGAAGGTGTTCAAGGTTTGATGAAAGGCGCTCTCAGGGTTGGTTCGTCACTAGCAGCAGGAAATGCTGGAGCTCAGGCCGTAGATAGTTTATTTGATAATGACGCTAACACGATTAAGAAATTAAGAAATCAGCTAAAAGAGCTCGTGGGAGAGATTAAAAACTTAGAAACCAACCCCTATCAAAGGGTTGTTGTATATGTCGATGATTTAGATAGAATCGAACCAAGAGACGCTGTAAAAATTCTTGAATTACTAAAGAATATATTTAATATCAATGATTGTGTATTTGTATTGGCTATCGATTATCAGGTTGTTGTAAAGGGGTTGATAGAGAAATTTGGAGCTCCCACGCCTGAAAACGAATGGGAATTCAAAGCATTTTTTGACAAAATTATACAACTTCCTTTTTCTATGCCAATGGGAAGTTATGATATCGGGAAATATGTTCTAAGCTTGCTTGATGATATAAATTATTATGAAAGTGGTGAAGATCAATTAGATGAAGATTTAATAGAATCATTAGTCACATTATCAATTGGAACCAACCCAAGATCGATTAAAAGACTTATCAACTCACTAAGTTTAATTAAGATTCTTAATGATACAAAAAACGAATCTAGTGCTGGCGGAGGAAGTGCAATCAATAATGCAGATGTAGCAACTGTTATGCTTGCAATGGTATGTCTTCAAATTGCAAATTCTGATATATACGACATGCTTGTGGCAGAACCAACATTTGTAGATTCATGGAATGAAGATTTTGCCTACAAATTAACACAAAAGAAAGAAACGAATGATCCGTCTTGGGATGAAAATTTTAAACAAGCTATAACATCTGAAGACTTTAATGAACCTTGGGAGCAGTGCCTATATAGAGTGTGTTATGTAAATCCAAGACAAAGACCAAATGCAACAAAATATTCCAGATTATTAAGCGAACTCAGAGATAAGTACAAGGACTTAAAAGAATTTGAAAAAAATCTCTCAATAGCTTTAAAAGAGACTGCTGTTACTGCGATATCAGCAACTGATAAGCCAAATGTTAGGCCTCCCAAAGGATCATTTAAACCACATTTTAATGTCGGTTACGATGATTGGATTGAAAGAAAAAAAGAAGACCATCCCGACTATAAAGACCTTCCAAGGGATGAAACTTCAAAAATCTTCAAAGATGTGATCGAAACCTATAAAAAGTTATTTAATGCAGCAGACCAAGAGTCTGAAGATAATAAAAATGAACCAAAAGAACATACTATAAAATATGCCGGAGGAATAACTTTTTATCATAACAAGAAAAAATTTTTTGGAATGGGTATAAGAAGAAACCTTAAAGGAGAATATATTTGGATGGAGGCATATAAAAATACAAAACATAAGCAGATGCCCGTTAGTTTCTCTTCATCCAACATTTTCTTTGATCATGGAGGAAAGCTTGAAATAACAGATATAGAAAATAAGATAATTAAGGGCAATCATGGTTACATAGAGTGGATGTTTGCGACATTCGACCCAAATGGTGTCTCAATTTCAGAGAATTTTATCGAATTCTTAATTAAGTATTCAATGGAAGGTCTTAAGCAGAGGATCGATGGTGATGAAAGCTTTATTACAAATGAGGTTATGAAAAAACATATGAACAATTTTAAAAACAAGAGAAGAGACTCCAATGACTTTAAAAATGCTGTTAAAGTAATCGTGGATTTTTATAACCCAAAAAATATAAAAACAATAGACCGATAGATTTATATATTTAAGTTGCATTGGTATGAAATTTTCACAATTAAGAGAGGTATGCAAGAACCTTCGAGAGTCTAGGAAATTTCAATTTTTTGTATCAATAATAATCATTTACTCTTCTTTAGTAATTGGCGTTGATTCGTATACAAATGGAAAATATATAGAGCTCTTAATAATCTATTCCGATTATTTTATAACAATTATTTTCCTAACTGAATTACTAATAAGACTTACTGCTGAAAAAACAATTAAAGACTTTCTTTCTGATGGGTGGAATATATTCGATACTATTATTGTTGTTGCTTCTCTTGTTCCAAGCTCTGCAAGTGATTCAATTTTAGTTTTAAGATTGCTGAGATTATTAAGATTACTTCGTATCATCTCTTTTGTACCTGAGCTCAGGAGTGTAGTTGAAAACTTAATAAAATCTTTATCAAAGAGTGTTTATATCTTGGTTTTAATTTTCCTAATTACCTATATATATGCTGTTGCTGGAGCACAAATTTTTAGCGATATTGAAGGATCAAAGTTTACCAATTTAGGAACATCTTTACTAACACTTGCCCAGGTAGCAACTTTATCAGGCTGGGAAGATGTCATGAACCCCATCTTAATTGACAAACCATTAGCTTGGGTATATTTTGTTAGTTATATCTTTATTGTCGCTATAGTTATTCTAAATTTATTTATTGCAATTCTTGTTGATGTTGTTAATCCACTTTCTGACTAATGCTATCTAAATCTAAATTTATCCTTGGCCAGCAGTGTAATAAATCTTTCTGGTTTGATGTTAATAAGATAGAGCCAACCAATCCACCCGATGATGGTTCCTTAGAAAGACTTAGCGCAGGTAATGATATTGGTGACATATCAAAAGACTTATTCCCCGGGGGTACTGAAATACCTTATTTATCAGGCGATCAAGAAAAAATGTTTGAGCTTACTAAGGAATCTATAAACCAGGGGGCAACATCAATATACGAAGCATCATTTATTTTTGATGATATCTTTATAAGAGTTGATCTTATGAATAAGACAGATAAGGGCTGGGATATATATGAGGTTAAATCATCCACTCGAATAAGAAGCTACCATGAGTATGATGCGAGCATTCAATGGCATGTCCTAAAAGAGTTAAACATGTTTGAGATTAATGACGTCTTCGTAGTAACTTTGAATAACAAATTTTCTAAGCAAAAAATTATTGATCCTATTAAATTCTTTAATGTTGATTCCGTTTTAAATATTGTTGAGAGTAATCATCAAGAGGTTAAGCAAAAAATACTAGAGCTAAAGAGTATTGCGGCAAGCTCTGAAGAGCCGTTAATTGATATCGGCCCGCATTGCAAAAAGCCGCATGACTGTGTCTACTTTGATAAGTGTTGGCCAAAAAATATGAATGATATCAATTCAATATTTAGTTTTTATAGAATGAACCTAAAGAAGAAGATTGGTTTATATAATCAAGGCATTGATACATTCGACAAGATTAATGATGTAGATGCTCTTAGCGCAACTCAAAAAAATCAAATGATAGCTTTTCATAAAGATAGTCCCGTTATTAATATAGATAAGATTAAAGAATTTATTAAAAAAGTTGATTATCCTATAAGCTATTTTGATTTTGAGACTTTTACTGATGCAGCACCTTTATATGATGGACAAAGACCTCATATGCAAATGCCATTCCAGTACTCTCTTCATATCCAAGTTGATGCAAATCAAATATTAGATATAGATGATAATCATTTTGAATTTATTGCTGATCATAATAAAGATCCAAGAAGATTCATAGCTGAAAGCATGATTAAGAACTTCCCAAAAAAAGGGTCAATCATGGCTTATAACGAATCTTTTGAAAAAAACTGCATCAAAACTCTTGCTGAATATTGCCCTGACCTAGCAGATGAACTCCTAGCTCTTAATGAAAGGTTTATTGATTTAATCGAGCCATTTAGGAGTGGAGGTTATTATAACTCAGAATTTAAGGGTAGTTTTTCTATTAAAAAAGTTTTGCCCGCAGTATGTCCCAATAATAAAGAATTGGATTACAAGGAATTAGAAATAAGCAATGGGGGCATGGCTTCTAGTTCATATAAAGGATTAAGAAACCAGTCAGATATAGATGCACAAAAAACTTTAGAGAATCTTTATAAATACTGCAGGCTTGATACATATGCAATGTATGCAATTTACCAAAAGTTACTTCAAATATAGCTACTTAAATTGATTTTTTTACTTATTCTTCTGTGGATGTGTTGCCCACTTTTATTAGAAGCACCTATGTCAGTTCTATAGACCCCATAAAATTTATATACAGTTTGACCAAATATATTTTTATAATGTGCAAAAACTATTCTATCCAGGACAGGTCCTTTTATTAGATTCATTTTTTTAAATTTACCATCAACAATTTCATTTTCAGTAATTGTCTCTCTATCCTGGGACAAAGTATTTGACCATTGTTTGTTAGGATATAATTTTGGGAGCCATACAGCTTGATTCAAGTGCTTGGTACCTACTGTCCACCAGCCACCCTGCAGATGCTTATCGCTGGTGTAGCCAAATAGCTTTAAGCAATCTTTTATATATCTAAATACAACATTCTCATCAACACTAATCGATCCATTATTAATATAACGACTAGGATTAAACTTATTTTTGTAGTCCCAAATTATTTTTTTATTTAACTTCTCTTCAAATTTCTTTTTTCTATCCTTAAGAAATATCACAAATTGATCGACTTCTTCTATGACCTCCTGAAGATCTCTCCCTGCATATGAGTTTGATTTATCATAAACCCTTATCCTTTTTAGCATCCAATCTGTTGCTTCTAATACCTCACGTTGTTTTATCTTATTTTCATCTTCATGTTTTTTTGTTGCCACTAATATATCTTGAGTTCTTTTTTTATCGCCTTCTTTATGTTTCTCTGTTGCATGTTGACCCTCGTCGATTTCATAATATACCTTCAAAGAAGGGAAACATATATCAGCTAAATAATGTCGGTTGCCTTTTACATTAATGTACTGCTGACAAACATACTCAATATTTGAATCATTAAGTGTGTGAAGTATCCTTGTTATTACAAAAAGCTCCCATTTTTTATGCTTAATTTTAGAAAAATTTCCGAGCAAATAAGCATCTTTATTTAACAAAGTTATTGACTCCTAATTATTTATTTCAGCTTTTTGACAATATCTTCTGTTTGTTCTTCAAGAGCGCCGCCCAAGTCTTTTGCTAATAATGAAGATGCTAAAGCTATTCCAGCAAGGGGTGGTGTAGTATTTGAAGCATGCTCAACAGATTCTGCTAAGTAAGACAACCCTTCAGCTAAATAAGTAAGCTTCTTGTCAAGGTCCCTTTCCCTTTTAGCATAGTCAAATCTTCTTTTTGCATCATTGGCTTTTCTAGAAGATCTATCAGATTCATTTTCAACTTTACTTCTTCCCACTCCAGCAGAAGCAGCATTTAAAAACCATCTCATCTCAGAGTTTTCCTGCCTTCATTAAGACATAAATTGCTCCAAGCTCTTCATCTGAACATCTTCCGCTTATAACGCGTTCTGCATCTCTTAACTTCCCAATTTTATAGCGTGAAGAAGTACTACTATCATTATAAATATAATCATTTTTCACCATGCCAATGCAGTATGATGAGCTTGAGCTCTTCTTGCTATAAAATTTATCATTACGAATATATGCTAATAGGCTTGAGGAGCTTGTTGAAGTTCCTTCATAAATACAATCATTTTTTATTCTTGCAACCTTTTTAGATCCATCTTTTATGTAATCGCCATCTACTTTTAACTTACTTGCCATTAGTTTTTCTCCACTATGTAATTTTTATACACTTACTAAGATAATATTTTGTATAAATTATTGCAACAATATTTCTAATTAGTGATGAGGAGGTTTTTCATATTCAATGGGTGGAAATTGAGATTGTTTCTTCTTTTTTTTATACCTTTCATATCTTGAGGTTACGTCTGCACAATCATCTGATGCAGATGGCAAATGCTCATTATTTTCTTTATCTTTTTCAGCCATAAATGTTTATAGAAAATTAATTATCCAGGCCAATTAACCGTAAATTTATTTGCGCCAACGTTTACAGATCTTGTGGCACTATTAACTGTGAACTGTGAAGTAACATTTGATTGGTTTTCTTTCGAGTATTTTACTACCCATTTAGATCCAAGACCTTTTTGTTTAAGCCCTCTCACAACATAACCTGGAGGCGCTATAATTATTGGCCTGTTATAAACATTTTGATAGGTTTTTATTCCCGCTGCACCAATTAATAAGTTTTTCCAAAAACCCAATTATAGATCTCCTTCTTTTCTTACTTCACTTCTTTCAATTTGAAATTTTTCTCCATATCTAGCTTCAAGCTTTTTTTGATTTTCACTTATAACTTCATACGGATCTAGTCCAAGTGATGCACAGGCTGTAGTCCAGTACCACATAA
>ERZ802830.4139-NODE-4139-length-11805-cov-9.83728_pt1 | contig 11805 bp, 12 predicted proteins | sample MGYA00345654_ERZ802830 | MGnify/ENA primary metagenome ERZ802830 (study PRJEB30503, sample SAMEA104212375) | marine metagenome | biome: Westerlies Biome; feature: [SRF] surface water layer (ENVO:00010504) within the epipelagic zone...; material: water... | reverse complement strand
ATCATAGTCTTACTTTTGAGGAAAGTAGCATAGAATATAAAAAAAAATTTAATACGATAATTCAAAAACAAACAAATCATTTAATTAATGAAATAAAAAGATCAGAACTAGTAGATGATAAGTTAATTGGTTGTGCATCTATAATTCTAGTAGGATTGTCTTATCAGGATGAGAAAAAATATCTTTCTTTCGGATTAAATCAATTAAAAAAAATTTCAAAAATTTCTTTGGATAATAATGGTTTTCCAAAATCAAGAAATATTAAACAATTAGTTTTTTATCTTAAATATTTTGTTTTAATAAGGGAATGGTTCAAAGAAGCTCAAATTAACATACCTGAACAAATTGATGAAACTATTTACCACCTAGGACAAGGTTATTCATTTATATGGCAAAATACTAACACCAATATCTTATATAATGGAAATAATATTTCAGATAACAGTGTATTTGATAATTATCTTAAAAGATTTGGTTATAAATTTAAAAATGAAAATCAAGATTTCGGTGGATATATTATTTTTAGAAATAAAAAAATATGTCTTACGATGGACACTGGTTCTTCACCCTATTCAGAATTTTCGAGAGATTATCAATCAGGAGCCTTATCTTTTGAGATTACATCTAATGGGAATAAATTAATTAGCAATTGTGGATACCATAAAACTGGTTTGAAACTAAACGAGTTATCAAAATCTTCTGCAGTACATAATACTCTTGTTCTCGATGATAATTCTTCCTGCAAGTTTTCAAAAGTTCAAAACTTTCTATTAATTAAAAAGGGTTTAAAAGTAATAAAAAAAAAACAATTTTTGAACCAAATTACTGGAAAATAAGTGCAGCTCATGATGGTTACCAAAAAAAATATAATACAATTCATGAAAGAGATATTGAATTTTTTCCAAAACAAATGATTTTTGTTGGAACTGATAAAATAATTAAAAAAACTAATAATAATTATAAGTTTGATATACGTTTTCATATGGAACCAAATGTTAAATTAATGAAAACTCAGGATAATAAAACAATCTTAATTGAATTAGAAAATGAAGGATGGAGGTTTACATGTGATAATTACGATATAAATATTGATAATGGTTTATATTTCGGTATTAAAAATTTATACAAAGTTAATCAAAATATTTTGATTTCTGGTATTTCAAGTACTCAAAATGAAAGAATTAAATGGGAAATAAAAAAAATATAATAAAAAAGATACGCACTGCATTAATTTCTGTATCGGATAAATCAAATTTAAATAATCTTTTGAAGGCTCTTAAAAAGAATAAAATTAAATTAATAAGTTCTGGTGGAACTTACAAAGCGATTAAAAAGCTTAAATTTAGTTGTATTGAAGTTTCGGATTTTAGTGAAAGTCCTGAGGTACTAGATGGAAGGGTAAAAACTTTACATCCTAAAATTCACGCAGGTATTTTAAATAAAAGAAACAATAAATCTCATTTAAAAGAGATGAAAAATAATAATTTTGAAAATATTGATTTAGTTATAGTTAACTTTTATCCATTCGAAAAAACTATTAATTCAACTCAAAATCATAAAAAAATTATAGAAAATATTGATATTGGTGGGCCGACAATGGTGAGGGCAGCTGCAAAGAATTATAATGACGTTACTGTAATTACATCTCCAGATCAATATCTAGATTTAATAAATGAATTGAAAATTGGTAAAGGATCAACCTCATTAGATTTTAGATATAAAATGTCTCAATTAGCTTTTTCAGAAACTGCATATTACGACTCGGTAATATCGAATTACTTTAATAAAATTTCAAATATTCATTTTCCTCAAAAAAAAACTATTTACTCAAATTTAATTGAAAAATTAAGGTATGGTGAAAACCCTCATCAAGAAAGTGCTATTTACTCTCAAAACAAAAAATTAAAGATTAATAAAATTCATGGCAAGCAATTAAGTTATAATAATTACAATGATATATTTTCTGCTTTATCAATTTCGAAATCGTTGCCTAAGAATATTGGTACTGTAATTGTAAAACATGCAAACCCTTGTGGGGTTTCAATTAAAAAAAATAATTTAGAAAGCTATAGATCTGCTTTAAATTGTGATCCAACAAGTGCTTTTGGAGGAATTATTTCTTGCAATTTTAAAATTAAAAAAAACTTGGCTTTAGAACTCACAAAAGTTTTTCTTGAGGTAATTATAGCTAATGGTTTTGATAAAAATGCTCTTAAATTATTAAAAACAAAGAAAAACTTAAGACTCATTGATGCTTCAAGATTATCTTTTAATGAAATTATAAAAATTAACTCTGTAAATGATTCTTTTCTAATTCAGACAGAGGATAATAAAATATTTTCAAAGAAAGACTTTAAAATTGTTTCGAAAAGGAAACCAACTAAATTACAATTTGATAACTTATTATTTGCTTTTAACATTTGTCGTTTTGTAAAATCTAATGCCATTGTATTGGCAAGCAATAAAACCACTTTAGGTATTGGATCTGGCCAACCAAGTAGACTTGATAGCTGTCAAATTGCTATTAATAAAATGAAAAAATTTACTTCTCCGAAAGATGAAATTGTTGCTGCCTCAGATGCTTTTTTTCCATTTATAGATGGAATTGAAAAATTAGTTCAATCTGGAGTTACGGCCGTTATTCAACCTTCGGGATCAATAAGAGATAAAGAAATTATAAAATTTGCTAATTTAACTAACACTGTGTTAGTTTTTTCCAAAACAAGACATTTTAAACATTAATTATTTTATCAATTTTTGCTGCTAAAATAAAATCATTCTCTGATAAACCTTCAATTGAATGTGTTGTGATATTTATTTTTGCATAACCCCAACCAAAGAAAATATCAGGGTGATGTGATTCTTCCTCAGATATTTTTCCAACCTCATTTACAAATTTTTGACTTTCTAAAAAATTTTTAAACTTAAAATTCTTTTCTAATAAATAAACATTAGTTTTGTTTTTAATAACATCCCAACCATCTACCTTTTTTTGATATTTATGTATTTCCGAAATATCAAAAGCTTTAACTCCACCTTCACATGGAACACATTTTTTTTTAATTAAATCATTCATAAATTAGTTGGAGCGGGCAAAGGGGGTCGAACCCTCGACCTTCTCGTTGGCAACGAGACGCTCTACCACTGAGCTATGCCCGCTTATAAACTATTTATTGATAGCGATTTTTTTTATTATAGGCAATAAGAAAAATATAAAACCCAAATTAATTATTATTTAACCAACTATATTTTTTAAGATACTTATTTAACATTCCTTTGTATGCTTCATATTTGCTTAAATCATATTTTTGCACTGCACTTCTTATTTGGTTAATACTTGCTGTATTTGTAAATAAATCATCTCTTTTATAAAAATCTAAACATTTTTCATCCCATCTTAAATTACAAAATTTATAAATTTCCATAGCAGAATTTTTAGGGTCATTTGAAAATTCCTCAAGAGATATTGAAAAGATTTTATCTGAGTATTTTTGTTTAAAATAATTAATCGTAGAGAAATAATTATCAAAATACAAAAGAATATTTTCTAGTGAATGCGACCATGAAATATTTGATAAAAATTGTTTATAAATTGCAAAAGTATTATCAATAATATTTCTATAAGGATTTATAAATTTTGCATTTGGATAAATATTTAATATTAATTCGATATAATAAAAATTTTCTAGAGATTTTTCGGAAAAATAAATATCATTATTTTTATTAATAATGAGGTTATCAATCGAACCTATTAATTTTTTGGCAGTCAGATTATAGTCGATGATAATTTTTTTTTTATTATCAATTAATTTAAGAAAATCTCTATTGGTATTTAAAAATGCCCAATTTACTAAATTTGTTTCACCTAAATTTTCAACTTTATCTTTTCCAGAAGAAATGATTGATTCTATTAAAGTTGAGCCACATCTTGGTAAACCAATTATAAAAATTGGATAAAAATTTTTTGTATTATCTGTATTTGCATATTTTTTTTTAAACTCTATCTTATTAAATTTTTTTGGAATAATTTTTAGCCAATATTCATTTAATTGAATATTTTTTTTTTCATTAGATCTAAAAGACAGTTTATTAGCACTAGACAATAAATTAATTTCATCTTTAAAATTTTTTTTCTTTTTTTCATTTTCTGCAATCAGAAAATAACATGATGCCATATCAAAATGATTTAATTTATTATCATTAATTATTTTTTTTAAAAATAAAATTTTTTCTTCATTAATTATTGTTTTATCTAAACTCGCTAAATTAAATAAGATGCCAATTTTTTTTGGATTTTTAATTAATATTTTTTTATAAAATGATATAGCTTCCTTTTTCTTGCCCAAGTTATGATATAATATTGCTAAATTAAAAATAGCAGTCTCATTATTTTTATCTAATTTTTCTGACTCTAGGTAACTTTTTTCAGAATTTTTAAAGTCTCTTTTTTTTAGATAAACATTTCCTAACAAATTAAATATGTTTGAATTTGATCTATCTTCTTTTAAATACTTTAATAAATAGTTTTCTGCATTTTCAAATTCATTAATCTTATAATATATATCTGATATTAAAACATATAGGTTCATTTTGAGCTTTATATCTAAATTAAAATTTTCAAAAACTTTCAATAGACAAGATTTTGCTTCAAAGTAACTTTTCTTTGAATAGAGTTCTTTTGCCTCAAGAATTAGATTTTTTGTATTATCCATTTAATGTTATACTTAAAATAAAATACTAGATAAAACATGAACAACCTACCAAAAAAAATACCTATTTTTCCTTTGAGTGATTTTATTATTTTTCCTAAAACAACAGTTCCTTTAAATATTTTTGAACCAAGATATTTGGACATGGTTAATGATAGTATGAAATCAGATAAATTTATTGGTATGGTTCAACCAAAAAGTAAGAAAGATAATTTAGAGGATCTTCACAAGATCGGTTGTTTGGGAAAAATTACGAGCTTTAAAGAAACCCAAAATGATAGACTTTTAATCGAACTAAGGGGAGTCATTAGATTTAAAATTGTTAAAGAAATCTCATCAAATAAAAAGTATCGTGAATGTGAAATTTCTTTTCAAGATTATTTACATGATCTTAATGATAAAAAAGAAAAACTAAAATTTTCTGATCTCGAATTAATTTTTAAAGATTTAAAAGACTTATTTGAAAAAAAAGGATTTATAATTAACTGGAAAGAATTAGAAAAACAAAACTTAGATGAGACCATTAACGCGCTCGCGATGGCTTCTCCTTTTACTCTTGAAGAAAAACAAGTTTTACTTGAAACAAAAAATTTAGATGTCAGAAAAACTAAAATTTCTGAAATTTTAGCTACTTATACATTTGATCAATATAATAATACAACAATTCAATAATTTTATATAACTAATCCTTTGTCTGCTAAGTTTGTAAAAAATTTATTAAAATATTTATTTTTTCCTACAATCTGAACTGACTTACTTAAAATTTTATTTTTTGTTTTACTTTCAAAATTAAAAAACTCATAAAAGAAATCTATTCCATGAGAAAAAAGATAATTTTTATGTTTATTTTTATTTTCAAAATTAGAACAAATTTGATTATTAATATCTAATCCATGTCGTAAATTAAATTTGACCAAATTCAACAAAATATTAATATCTCTAATTGTCATATTAAATCCTTGTCCTGCCAATGGATGAAGCTTATGCAATAGATCTCCAAATGCCAGTATATTTTTATAATGATAGGTTCTTAAATTTGAACCTTTCAATTCAAAACTAGATATTGGATTTATTTTTTTTATTTTATATTTAATATTATATTTTTTTAATTCATCAGATAAATCTATCTCTTTTAACTTTCTTACAGAATAAACAACTGATGTTTTTTCCTTTGAAATAGGTAAAAAAGCTAAGGGTCCTTTTTTTGTAAAAACTTGAACCGCTGTATTGTTATCTATTTTTTCATGTTCAATAACAGACGTGAAAGCTAGACTATTATAATTTTTTTCTATCTTTTTAAAAAAATATTTTTTTGAAAAAAAACTTTTAATGTCACAATTTATTACCAATTTATAATTTTCAGGATTGATATTTTTACAATTTTTTTTTTTCTTAAAAAGAATATTATTTAACAATGATTGCTCAAGTAAATTATATAAGTCATAATTTTTAATAAGTGAAAAAAGTTCTTTACCCTCATTTTCAAAATTTAATATTTTTTCTTTTTTTAAATTTTCACTATAAATTTCAATTTTATTTACTTTCCATAATAATTTTTGGATATTGAGAATATTGTTATTATAAAAATTTACATTTGCTTTTGAAATACCAAGAGTTCTTGATTTATTAATAATTTTTGAATTTTTGTTTGAATATACGTCTACGTATATGCCTTCATTTGTTAGAGCTTTCGCTAAAGTTAAGCTTACAATTCCATCACCAATTATACATACTTTCATAATATTTTTAATTTTAACAATAAAAATTAGATGATACAAAGTGTTAAATTTGATTCATTGAATATGAATATAAAAAAAATAGCTAATAGTGCATTTACTTTTGTTATTAAAAGATTGATCGAAATAAGTGGCGTAATTTTTTCTTTTTTTGGAATTTTGTTATTTGTTGCATTAATATCTTATTCACCTAATGACCCTAATTTCATTTTTCCAGAGAATACTGAAATTGAAAATTTCATTGGTTTTAGAGGAAGTTATATAGCTGATCTGTTCTTCCAATCTATTGGATTAATATCATACCTTGTTCCTTTCACTCTTATTTTCACAGGAATTCTAATTTTTAAAAAAAAAGAATTTTTTTTATTTATTGAAAATACATTTTACATTATTCCCTATTGTTTATTCGGTTCTTCTTTTTTCAGATATTTTTACAGTGATAATTTCCAATTATATATTAATGGAAATGGTGGATTTGTTGGTAATTATTTCAACGATTTATTTTTAAATAAATTGGGTAACACTTTTGAAATTTTTTTGTACTATTTTTTACTCATTTTAATTATTTCATTTTTTTTAATAAGTATTAATTTTAATTATAAAACTTTTTATTTTTTTTTAAAAAATGTATATTCATATTTGTTCCAGCCTAAAGATAAAAATTATACTAATAAGAATGAAATAATTAGTGAATATATTCCTCAAGATGAAATTAAAAATCTTATTCAAGAAGATTTGCCTTTTATAAAAGCTGACAAAAGCTCCGAAAAAAATAAAAAAATTTTTAGTTTACCTTCTTTAGATTTAGTAAAATTACCATCTAAAAAAGAAAATAAAAGATCAGACAATAATGAAAATAATGATTCAACTTTTTTAGAAAAAATTCTTTTGGATTTTGGAGTTAATGGAAATATAAAAAAAGTAAGTCGAGGACCCGTTGTAACCCTCAATGAATTTGAACCTGCTGCTGGTGTCAAAGTTTCAAAAATAATAAATCTTTCTGATGACATAGCTAGAAATACTAGTTCGGAGTCTGCTCGTATAGCAATTATTCCTGGAAGTAACACTGTGGGAATAGAATTACCGAATCTATCCAGAGAAAATGTATATTTGAGTGAAATTTTAAATAACCAAAACTTTAAAAAAAGAGAGATCAAGTTACCAATCGCTTTAGGTAAAAATATTTCAGGAACATCAATTATTGGCGACCTGGCTTCAATGCCACATTTGCTAATAGCTGGAACAACTGGTTCAGGAAAATCAGTTTGTATAAATACGATTATTCTTTCTTTACTTTACAGGCATACCCCTGAAAAATGTAAATTTATTTTAATTGATCCAAAAATGCTTGAACTTTCCACTTACGAAGGAATTCCTCATTTACTTTGTCCTGTCATTACTGAGGCCAAAAAGGCAGCCTCTGTGCTAGGTTGGGTCGTTAAAGAGATGGAGAGTAGATATAGACTTATGACTAAAGAGGGAGTTAGAAATATTGATAGCTACAATGCAAAACATAAACTTCCAATGCCTTATATAGTTGTTGTAGTAGATGAGATGTCGGATTTAATGTTAGTTGCTGGAAAAGAAATAGAAAATTATATCCAAAAACTATCTCAGATGGCACGTGCCGCTGGTATTCATATTATCATGGCCACACAAAGACCGAGTGTCGACGTAATAACTGGAACAATCAAAGCAAATTTTCCAACTCGAATTTCTTTCCAAGTTACATCTAAAATAGATAGTAGAACAATATTAGGAGAACAAGGAGCTGAACAACTATTAGGAAAAGGAGATATGCTTTATATGTCATCAGCTAATCGTATAATTAGAATCCATGCTCCTTTTGTCTCAGATAATGAAATTGAAAAAATTAATAATTTTTTGAGATCTCAAGCTGAGCCAGATTATGTAGATGAAATACTTAATTTTGTTGATGAGAAAGAAATAAATGAAAATTCTAAAAATCAAGGTGATAAAGATGAGCTTTACGAAACAGCTATTGAAATTATTAAATCAGAGGGTAAAGCGTCAACATCGTTTTTACAAAGAAAACTACAGATTGGATATAATCGAGCAGCAAGAATAATTGATATGATGGAAGCAAATGGCGTTGTAAGTAAGGCTAATCATGTTGGTAAGCGCGATGTACTTTAATAAAAAAATATTATTTATATTTTTAATATTTCTAATAACTGATGCTTCAGCTGCAATTAAGGATGAAATAATAAAAAATTTGCAGAATATTGAGAATCTATCGTTTGATTTTGAACAAAATGTTAATGGTAAAATAGAAAATGGCAATTGTACAATCAGATATCCAAAAAAAATTTTGTGTAATTATAATTTAAAAAATAAAAAAAAATTAGTATCTAATGGAAGATCCTTAGTAATTAAAACTTTGAATAGTTATTACATTTATCCCCTAGAAAAAACACCTTTAAATTTAATCCTCGACAAAGATTTTTTATTGAAAAAAATACAAAATTTAAATGGGAGAGAAATTGATAAAAAATTTATTAATTATAGGTTTTTAGAAAGTGAAAATGAAATAAATCTTTTTTTCGATAAAGATACATTCAATTTAATAGGATGGCAAACATTAGATATTTATCAAAATTTAAGTATTACTTATCTTAATTCTATAATAAAAAACAAAAAACTAGAAAAAAATTTTTTTAAACTACCTACAAGAAATTAGTTTAAATTGTAATTGTTTCTTTTTTAAAAATTCTCATTCCCCTTGAGATATAATTATTTAACGCATTTTTATGGTCTAAAGAGCACGTATGTACCCAAACTCTTTTAGGTTTTTCTAGAAATGATTTTTTAATTGCTGAAGATAATAAAAGAGAACCTAATTTTTTATTTTGATACTCTTCTAAAAGCCCAAGATACGCTATTTCAATTTCATCTTGATGAATTATAAGTTCAAAATAACCCACTAGATCGTTTTGATTTTTTAAAACATAAGTTTTAACTTTTTTATCTTTGGCGTATCTTATCCACTGTTTTTCTGTCCATATTAATCTATCGACCCAATTATGATTTTTACCAACATTTTTATAAAAAAATTTATTAAGTTGATAATCTGCTGGTTCTATTAATTGGATTGAGTGTCTTTCATTTTCAATGTTAGATTCTTTAAGATCTTTAATTGAATTAATTTCTAGGTAGTTTCTTTCAATTTTTTTATTCACTCAACCATCTTACCAATTTTTTCACCTCCAAATAAATGGAAATGTAAATGAGGCACTTCTTGACCTCCATCTTCACCAACATTTGCTAAAGCTCTATAACCTTTGCCATTGTGAATTGAAATCCCTAATTTTTTTGCGACTATATTAATCCCTTTTATCAAACCAATTATCTCTTCGGCTGAAGCATTTGAACTAAAATCATCTAGATTAACATACTTTCCTCTTGGAATAACTAATGCATGGATCTTTTTTTGAGGATTTATATCATAAAATGATAAAATATAATCATCTTCATAAATTTTTTGGCAAGGTATTTCATTTCTTAAAATTTTAGCAAATATATTATTATCATTATAATTCATAAAATTATTATACAATCATTAATTAATCTTTCTCAATAAAAATTATTTCAGAAATATTAATTTTATTTTGAATATAATTACCTTTTTCCAAAAAAACATTTTTGATAGATTTATTTAATATATCTACTTCATTATTTGATAAATATTTAACTTTTTCAAACTGATTATTTTTTATTGATAAAATAATTTCTTTTGATCCATAGCTCAGATTATCTGGATTTAAATGTGGGGCAGATAAATATTGTGAACTATCTTCAATTACATAAATACCATTTTTTTTAATTTTTTTAAAAAAAACATTTAGAGAAATTATTTGATCTCTTACATTATGACTTCCATCATCAATAATGATATCAAACTCTTGGTTTAAATAATTACAAAGATTATTTAAAACTTCATTAGATTGAGTATCGATGTATATTGATCTAATATTTTTTGAAAATATTTGTATTTGAAAAGGATTTATATCAACACAGGTAATTAAGGGTTTATTAAAATAATAATAAAAACTAGCTGTCGCGGCACCTCTCAAGCTTCCTATTTCCAAAATATTTAAATTTTCTTTATTCTTAAATTTTTGAAAATATTTTTCATAAAAAGGCGAGTAATTATGTCCATCAATTACTTGATTATTAATCATAAATTTAGACGCTTTATCTGAATTGAAATTTTTGAATAATTCATCAAAATCCATATTTTTTAAAATTTTATCATCTTTTTTTTTACTTAAATTAATTTTTTTTAAAAGAAAAGTTTCACGCAACTTATTTAGAATAAATTTATAAGGATAATTAAAAATTTTCCTAAAGGCTTTAAAATATTTTTTTTTTTTAATATCTGCTTTAATTACTTGATTATAAGAAAAGAAAAAATCCTTTAAATTCATTTGGTAATTAATAAAAATTTTCTAAATTATTTTTTTCTCTTTGATAATTCATTCATTACCTCTTCTATCTTAATGTTGTTTGCCTCAAGATATATTGCTAAATGATAAAAAACGTCTGCTGCTTCATGAATTTTGTTTGTGTCTTTTTCTACAGCTTCTATTAATTCATTTATTTCTTCTAAAACTTTTTCTTTGCTAAGTAATTTATCACTAAGTAATTTATTTGTATATGAACCTTCAATAGGTTTATCTTTTCTTTCTCGAGCTAATTTTATTAAATCTTCAAATATATTCATAATTATTTATCTTTTGATAATAATGCTTCAAGTTTCTCCTCAGTTTTTGCCATTGCCATATAGTCAGTAAATACTGTCATCCCCTCTGCCTCATGTTTATGGTCTGCTTTTAAATTTGCGTTAGAATATAACCCAAACTTAAAGTAACATTTATTTCTAAAATGCCCCTTATGTTTTTTTTTACCCCAATTAGTCGGTCCTTCATAATCATAAGCAAGTTTTCCATCTATCCAAACTTTTAATTTACCATCTGGTTTTTTTGTGTTTTTAAAATTTATCCTTACAGTTGTCCAGCTATCAGTTCCATGGTTTTCATTAACTTTAAATTTTTTAAGAACTCTTCTTTTTTCCATACTACTAGGTTTCCATTCATTATTATTTTTAAAACTTGAAAATTCATGAGTAAAAATCAAATTTGCTTTTTGAATAGTCATCATCCAAGTAATTTTATGTCCACTTGGATGACATTGCCCTACAGTAAATTTTCTATGAGGATTTTTTGGAAATAACATATTATTAGCTGGCATGAAGGCATAATTAATCCATTTTTCTGTTCCCTCAGTAAATGTCATTTTTTGTTTTGTTAATTCTGTTCGAACACTTCCAAAATGATGAG
>ERZ802830.4138-NODE-4138-length-11808-cov-4.76329_pt1 | contig 11808 bp, 9 predicted proteins | sample MGYA00345654_ERZ802830 | MGnify/ENA primary metagenome ERZ802830 (study PRJEB30503, sample SAMEA104212375) | marine metagenome | biome: Westerlies Biome; feature: [SRF] surface water layer (ENVO:00010504) within the epipelagic zone...; material: water... | reverse complement strand
CAATTAATGGAAGCCTTCGATCTAGAGCGTTGCGGGAATACGACTATGAGCCTTGCTTGTGCACAATCAGCGTTTGATACCGCCCTAGAATATGTTCAAGAGCGTGAACAATTTGGCAAGCCACTTGTTGATTTTCAAGCTGTACAACTTAGCCTTGCAGAAATGAAAATGAAGCTAGATGGCGCCCGTCTGCTTCTCTATCGTGCGGTGGTTAGCGCACAAAAGGGTCTGCCTAGTATTGCAGATAGCTCTATTGCGAAATGCTATGCAAACGAGATTACACGGGAAGTAACTGGCGCAGCTTTGCAATTAATGGGCGGCTATGGCTATTCTGCTGCCTATCCAATGGAACAGAAAATGCGCGACGCATGGGGGTGGGGCATTGCTGGCGGGGCTATAGATGTTCAAAAGACGAATATTGCCTCAGCTCTTGTTGGACGCCGATTTAACCAACGCGCGCGTTAATCTATGCTAACATATTATCCTAGCATAACATCCCAGCATAACATCCTAGCCCTGAGACGATAGAATGAAGAGATATGAATGATGAGCGATGAGACCCCCAAAACCGCAGGTTGGCGCCCCTATCCACGCTATCCAGACCCTAGTGTTATCAGCCTTGACCCCAGCTTTGATAGCCTAACAATTTTTTCTGCTGCGGTAGAACGGCTTTATACAGGTTGCCGCTGGGCAGAGGGGCCTGTTTATTTTGGTGATGGCCGCTATCTGCTCTGGAGCGATATTCCCAATCAGCAGATTTTAAAATGGGAAGAAGAGACAGGGGCTGTATCTGTCTATCGCAAGCCGTCGAATTTTGCCAATGGCAATACGCGCGACCGTCAAGGCAGGTTAGTCACATGTGAGCATGGCAGGCGCCTGACCCGTACAGAATATGACGGCACTATAACCATACTTGCTGATAGCTATCAGAACCGCCCTTTAAACTCACCAAATGATGTGATTGTAAAATCAGATGGGTCTATATGGTTTACCGACCCGCCCTTTGGCATTTTAGGTAATTATGAGGGGATTAAGCAAGAGAGCGAGAACAAGCCCGCGATATATCGCCTAGACCCAGATAGGGGGGAGCTGCGCATCATAGCAGATGATATAGACGGGCCTAATGGCTTATGCTTTTCCCCAGATGAGCGCATCCTATATGTTGTGGCTAGCCGGTCTACACCGAACCGCACTATCCTTGCTTATGATATGTCTGATGATGGCAGCGATATAAATAAGAACAGCCGCCGCGTGCATATTGATGCCGGAAAGGGCGGTACGCCTGACGGAATGCGGTGCGATATTCATGGTAATTTATGGTGCGGATGGGGCATGGGCAATGAGGCGCTAGATGGGGTTATGGTATTCAACCCAAAAGGCAAGGCCATTGGCCGCATAGCGCTGCCAGAACGTTGCGCAAATGTATGTTTTGGCGGCGTACAGCGAAATCGGCTATTTATGGCTGCTAGCCAGTCTATCTATGCGCTTTATGTGAATACAAAAGGTGTTAACGGTGGTTAGAATATAAAAACCGTTTTTTTTCCTCTTTTGTCCCTTCGCTAAGATAAGGGCATTACAAATAAGGATAAACCTATGCTTGCCCTCAGCCGCCGAAGCGTCCTTTCTCTTATATGGAGTATAGGCGTTCTGTTTTGTCTATCTACACCCAGCTTGGCAGCAGAACTAGAAATTGAAATTCTTAGCCCGGGCGATGGTATTGCTGTTGAAAAGGGTATGTATGCAAAGGTCCATTATCAAGGGCGCCTTAGCGATGGAAAAATATTCGATGATTCACTTGCACGAGACACGCCATTTACCTTTATTCTTGGCGCTGGCGAAGTCATTGAGGGGTGGGATATCGGTATTGAGGGAATGGAAGTTGGGGAACGCCGGCAATTGATTGTCCCACCAGAATTGGGCTATGGGCTGCGCGGGGCTGGAAATGTCATTCCGCCAAACGCAACCCTCACTTTTGACATCTATCTGATCGCCATAAGATGGCCGCCAAAACTAAGCGAGCTAGATGCAAATATGCTGGCGCGTGCCATTGCAGAAGACCAGATTTTTATTGATATCCGTAGTGCCGATGCCAGAGCCAGCTCTGGGGTTATCGAAGGGGCTGTGATGATCACTGGCTTTGACAGCTCAGGCCAGTTGCATCCCGATTTTCAGCGTAAATTTGCTGACCTCATTAAATCGCTGAACACACCCTTCACCCTTTATGATGAAGATGGTGAGGCCGCATCCTATCTCGGCAATGCGCTGGTACAGCAGCTTGGCTTTGAGAAAGTATCTTATTTAAAAGACGGGATTTATGGCTGGAGGGAAGCAGGTATGCCTTTGGTAGATTATACACCCTAAAGCCTAAAGCCTAAAGCCTAAAGCGCCTAAAGAACAGGCCGCATTCGCTAGCCAGCACGGCTAATGCAGTTGCATAACTTTGCGCCAGCCTTCGCCATCCCATTGATAGCCAAGCTCTTCTTTAACGGTTTTAAAGAATTCTTGCTTGTCGCCCGTGATATACATCAAGGAAAGACCCAACACCTGCCAGATTTCTAGAATTTCTTTTTGTTCTTTGGCGTTCATGATGCATCGAGCCTCGGCAGGTTAATAGATAGGCTTTCCGATCCAAATTCCATGCCAATTATCAGGAAGGGGAAAAAGATTTTGAAGAATCTTTTCCCCATGCCTAAATGCGCCAATATAGCCCCAAAATTTCGGAGCTATTCTGGCAGTGCCCTATTCTGGCAAGGATGGCAGTCTGCCTCCTGCTTTCAGGGCGGCAAACCCGTTGAAGGTGTCCCGCACCCCCTCGGTCAAGGAAATAGAGGGATATTCCGGCACAAAGGCGCGAAGCGCGCTTTCATCCAAATCAGCTGGAAACGGAAATTCAGGCCCAGAGCAAGACACCTCTGCATCAGGTGCGAGTTCTTTTACAATAGCGAGCCCATCTTCTAATGTCTCGCATCTGCCATTCAGATCAAAGACAGGGGCGCCTTCTGCCTCAAAACTGGCCGCAGCAATAAAGGCCGCCGCCGCTTCCCCTGCATAGAGCCAGCTATAAGCCCCTGTATAGGGGATTTCAAAGCGGCTTCCTGCAACCGCCGCATGGATAGCCGTGGTGTTTTTAGAGCTCATCCCCTGATCGCGGGCAACGCCATAAACAACATTTGGCCGAAGCCCTATAGAGGGCACCTGCCAATCTGACCAATAGACAAAAGCGCTATGCTCATTAGCCAACTTGTAGGCGCCATAAAGTGTTTCTTTGTAAGGCCCGCCGGGCGGCAATGCCAGCGACGCAATAGACGAAGCATAAGCGTTTCGTTTGATACCTAACTCACGCGCCACTTGCAGGATATTAATTGTTCCCTCAACATTAACCCGCGCCCCCAGCGCTGGATTGGCTGCACAAAAGGGAACTTGCAACCCGGCCAGATGTATAATCGCGCTGGCATTATGGGTTTCTGCAAGATGGCGCAGGGCCGTAAAATCAGTGATATCACTAGCCTGCCAGTTCACTCTAGCTGCCTCATCCTCTCCTAAAAGCAGGGCAACACGCCGCCGGTCTTCGGATAGATCAAGCGCTAGAACAGAAATGCCAGAACGCTGCAAGATAGCGACAACCCACGCCCCAATACATCCCCCTGCCCCAGTTACCATCACTGTGCCATCAAATCTGCTTTTATCTACCAGAAACTTATCTACAAGATTATTATCCATATGCCCGTCCATGCCTGATCTATTCTATTAGAGTTTAACTGTCCAAAATGATGGTAAGCCGATATAGTCATAAGAGCAATGTATCGGCACACAGATTATTAAGGCAAGTCACATGCAAGCAACATCTGTTTTTGAGGGCGCAGAGCTAGAAAAGCGGCAGGCTAATTTCACCCCCCTTTCCCCTTTATCTATGCTCAAGAGAACCGAGCGTGTATATGGCAACAGGCTAGCACAAATACATGGGAATATTCGGCGCAACTGGTCAGAGGTTGGCCGGCGTTGCCGTCAGCTTGCCTCGGCCCTGCAAAGGCGCGGTATTCGCAAAGGGGATGTAGTGGCATTGCTTGCCCCAAATATTCCAGAAGCCTTTGAATGTGCCTTTGCCGTACCCATGCTAGGGGCAGTGCTAAATGCCAATAATACACGTCTGGATGCAGAAACACTTGGCTATATCCTTAGCCATGGTGAGGCTAAAATCTTTCTGGTAGATACAGAGTTTCGCAAAATTGCCGAACAGGCGGTTGCCCTATCTGGCCTAGATATTCCTATTATTGATATCTGCGATAAAGAGGGGCCAGATGCAGATGCCAAAACAGAAATAAGCTATGATGATTTACTGGCAGAGGGGGATGCAGAATTTGCCTATAGCTTGCCAGATGATGAATGGGATGCCCTCGCCCTGAACTATACTTCTGGCACGACAGGCAAGCCAAAGGGGGTTGTCTATTCCCATCGCGGCGCTTACACAAATGCGGTTAATAATGTGGTTACTTGGACGATGCCGCATCACCCTGTTTATTTATGGACGTTACCATTATTCCATTGTAATGGCTGGTGTTTTCCATGGACAGTTACGTTGCTAGGCGGCACAAATGTGTTTTTGCGTAGCCCGCGTGCTGATGCCATTTTTACCGCTTTTGCAGATCACAGCGTTACCCATCTTTGCGGTGCGCCCATTATTATGTCGATGATTGCCAGCGCCCCAAAAGCCGAACGGCGCGACTTTTCGCAAGCCATTCAAATGATGACAGCTGCGGCACCGCCGCCAGCTTCGGTTATTGCTGAAATTGAAGCCTTAGGTATTACCATCACCCATGTCTATGGCCTTACAGAAGTTTATGGGCCAGCCGTGGTATGTGCGTGGCAACCCGAATGGAACGCCTTGCCAGCCGAAGAGCAAGCGCGTCTAAAGGCGCGGCAAGGGGTTGCCTATGAGATGCAAGAAGATGTACTTGTTCTCAACCCAAACACTTGCCAGCCCGTACCCCTAGATGGCGAGACGCAAGGTGAAATTGTTTTTCGCGGCAATATTGTAATGAAGGGGTATTTTAAGCAAGAAGAGGCTAGCAACGAGGCCTTTCGGGATGGCTGGTTTTGGTCTGGTGATATCGCTGTGATGCATCCAGATGGCTATATCGAAATCCGGGACAGAGCCAAAGATATCATTATTTCAGGCGGCGAGAATATCAGCTCTATTGAAGTGGAAAAAGCGCTTTATACACATCAGAGCGTGGCCTTGGCAGCAGTGGTTGCAATGCCAGATGATAAATGGGGCGAGGTGCCTTGTGCCTTTATCGAACTAGCTGAGGGGGCAAGCGTCACAGAGGAGAGTTTAATCGAGCATTGCCGCGCACGTCTTGCTGGATTTATGCGGCCTAAGAAAATTATCTTCACCGAATTACCGAAAACCACGACTGGAAAAATCCTGAAAACAGAGCTACGCGAACAGGCAAAAGCTATCGCTAGCTAGCCCAAAACCAGTTCATAATTAGCCCCTAATCAGCCCAATACGGAAAAACTGGATTCTGTATTCACTTTGCGCTGCCGAGAATAGAAGCCAACATCTATTTCACGGTTAATATAGGGCAACCTAAAGGCTAGAGGGGTTACATCATGATCCCTTCCGCCTTCACAATAATCAATTAATTCGGCCATCATTTTGCCAGCAATAGGCGCATTTTTATATTGGTTGCCGCTGGTACCACAGGCCATGTAATAGCCGCTAATACTGGTCTTATCATAAATAGGTATCCAGTCTGTTGACGCATCATAAAGGTCGACAACCCCTCGCATTTTTGAAGGAATACCAAGGCTTGGTACACGCTGAGCATAGCGCATCGCTTGGGTTGTCCATTGTTCGGAGAAATCCCCATCATAATCTGTATCATTTCCAGTCCATTGATGAGGGTCACATGCAGGGTCTTCACTGCCAATAAGAATATGGTTGCCATGCTCGGGTCGACAATAAAGGGCAATATCGCTATCAGAGACAATCACGCCATCTGTTTCAAAATCAAACCCCTTTGGGGCCGGCACATGCACCACTTCTTGACGCAATGGACGGGTAGTAATTGTCATCTCGTCAATCACGCCAGCCAGATGGTTTATATGGGCTGATCCGGGACCTGCTACATTCACAACAATCGGGGCATGAACCGCGCTTCCATCCTTAAGCTGAACCCCTGCAACCTTGCCGGCCTGTTGCAATATCCCTGCAACCTCAACGCCTAATTTAAATTGCGCACCATGCTTCTTTGCCGCTGCTGCAAGATTTTGTGCAGAAAGGGCGGGGTCTGTAACATAGCCAGCAAGCGGCCAGAAAACCCCGCCATCAATATGGCCACCATTTGGCTCAGCAAAGCCTTCTTCATGCATGCGTTTAGGCGGCGAGAAGCTGTCCAGATTATAGAGTGGCAAGCGGGCCGAAATCTGCTTTGCATCCCATTCTTCGATAGGAATATCTAATGCATGGCTATTCTCAATATGCTTTTGCATAAAATCGTTTTCAGGTGTTTTCATAACCAAACACCCACATTGTTTAAACTTGGCTAAATCATGGCTTTTATCTAGCCCTAGATAATCTGCCCAATCGCGCCAATAATGATACCCCTCCCACGCAAAGGCGGTCCCATCATAGGTAGAGTAATGCATGCGAATAATGGCACAGGAGCCTGCGGTAGAGCCATGCCCTATCTGGCGATTACGATCTACAGACAAGGTCTTATAGCCTTTTTTGGAAAGCTCAAAAGCGGTGGCAGCGCCAATGACGCCTGTCCCTATTATTATGACATCTACAGCCTTTTCCATTGCAGCTTCCTTTTACCTTTGCCCTTAACGCCTAATCTTTTTAAGCACGCATCACCAGCCCTTTGGGGTCATAGGGCGAGGGTGCAATCACCTTTGCTGAACGTTTAACGCCCACAACATGCACATCTAACTCTGTGCCCACACCTGTTAAATCACTATTTACCATCGCCATCGCAAGGGAGGTGTCTAGCGTATGGCCATAGCCGCCAGAGGTTACAAACCCAACCAGCTTATCCTTTGACCAGACCGGCTCAAAGCCAGAGGCATCCGCATCGCCTGCCGCCACTTCCAGGGTTACCAACCTTTGCGGCGCACCATTGCCGTCACGTTCAGCTATCGCAGCCGCACGGCCAACAAAATCAGCCTTATCCCAAGCTATCCATTTATCCATGCCCGTTGCACCGGGGGTATAGCCTTGGGTAAATTCAGCTGACCAGATGCCGAAGCTCTTCTCCAAGCGCAGGGATAAAAGCGCATTAAAGCCAAACTCACAAATATTGCACTTTGCGCCTGCTTCGAGCAATAGGCGGCGCAAGGCAATATGATCCCCCATCCGGCAATGGATCTCATAGCCCATTTCGCCAGTGACAGATAATCTGCCAATTTTTGTGCGCAACAAACCAATGTCAAAATTTCCGCATCCCATGAAAGGAAGCGTATCTGCTACATCCCTGTTCAAACGCGCAATAACCTCTTTTGATTTTGGCCCAGATAGGGAAAACCCTGCCCATTCCTCGCCTAGGTCTCTCACCACAACGCCATCGGTTAGATAATCATTGAACCAGCGCATATGCCATGCACGCAAATAATAAGAACCCATAATCCACCAGCTGCCATCCCCCCAATTGAAGAGGCTCAAATCGCCCTTCATTCGGCCTTCTGGGCTTAGCATCGGGGCAAGTGCGGCACGTCCGGGCTTTGGCAATTTTGAAGCCATAATAGAATTTAGCCATGCCTCTGCATTCGGGCCAGTAACTTCAAAACGAGAGAACCCAGTAATATCCAGCAAGCCTACCCCAGCCCGCACCGAACGACATTCTGCACCAACAATATCAAAGGCATTAGAACGTTTCAGAGAGGGGATTTCGCTAAACCCTTCCGGCGCGAAATAGAGCGGCACTTCTAAATCCCAGCTTTGCCCCCATTGGCATCCAGCCATGCGCATCGCATCATGTGCGGGGGCCATTTTCAAAGGTCTGCCAGCAGGTAGCTGCTCATTTGGATAGGTCATCACAAATCGGCGCGAATAAAACTGGCCGGTTGTCTGGCGGATATATTCCTTATTTTCAGCAAAATCGCCATAACGGGCGACATCCATTCCATAGACATCTGCCTCAGCCTCACCATCTATCATCCATTCTGCCAGTGATTTGCCAACACCGCCCCCTTGCAGAAAGCCTGCCATCACCGCACATGCACACCAATAGCCGGGCTTGTCTGGCACCGGCCCTACCAACGGATTACCATCTGGTGAAAAGGTAAAAGCGCCATTAACCCATGTTTTAACGCCAACATCCTGAAGAACTGGATAGCGCTCAAAGCCCATAGTTAGCTCATGTTCAATGCGGTCGGTCTGCTCCTGAAACAGCTCCATCCCATAATCCCACGGCGCACCATCCATCGCCCAATGTTCATAATCTAGCTCATAGATGCCAAGCAGCACGCCTTTCTGGTCTTGGCGTAGATAGGTAAATCCCTCCAAATCAACGGTCATTGGCACTTCAAAATCAATTTCTTCTAAGGCGGGAATAGAATCAGAGATAAGATAGTGATGTTTTAAAGGTGATACAGGCAACTCAATGCCAGCCATACGGCCAACCTGTTTTGCCCAAAGTCCCGCTGCATTCACAACATGCTCGCAGCTAATAACACCTTTATCGGTGATTACCCGCCAGCCATCTTGTGTCTGCTCAAGCGCTTCAACCTTGGTATGTTCATAATATTCAGCCCCGCGTTTGCGTGCGGCTTGCGCATAGGCATGCACCGTTCCAGTGGTATCTAAATAGCCTTCACGGTCTGCCCACATACCGCCAAGCAGCCCATCAGTAGACATGATGGGGTTTAGCTTGGCCGCTTCTTCAGGACTGACAAGATGGCAGTCATCAATGCCGATAGACTGAAAAACGCGGTAAGCAGATTGCAGCCATTCCCACCTATCAGGCGTCCCCGCCATAGTTAGCCCGCCGGTCATATGTAAGCCAATATTCTGGCCGCTCTCTGCCTCAATCTCCTGTAGCAAATCGATGGTATAAGCTTGCAAGCCGGCGATATTTGGGTCAGCGTTTAGCGCATGAATACCGCCAGCCGCATGCCAAGATGATCCGGCTGTCAATACCGAGCGTTCGAGCATAACCACATCACTCCAGCCCAATTTTGCCAGATGATAAATGACAGATGCGCCGACAACCCCGCCGCCAATAACTACAACACGGTAATGCGTATTCATGCCTGCTGCCCCCCACAGATAAAGATTGATATTTTTATTTTCAATTCATCTTTAACTAAAAGAATACCAAATCTGCTTGTCAAGCATAGAACGCCATCTACGCGTCACCTATTATGGGCCACACGTTATTAAATGGGCACTATTAAACGGGCATTATTAGCCCCGCATTATTGGCAGGACGAAAATCATGGGAAATGTTTTTTAATTGCCGCCAGCCAAGGAAACGCGCTTTAATCAAGCTTATGGATAATGCAAAACGCCTGTTATCACAAAAAACACCAAAAGTGATAGTGGCTATCATCTTTATGGTCACCGCCGGAATATTAATAACCTTTATGCAAACTGGCGTGAAGCTTCTTAGCGACGAGCTACATCCTTTTGTGATTGTTTTTTTCCGCGCTTTTTTAGTGCTGTTTATTCTGCTTCCTGCGATCTTATATAAAGGCAAAAGCTCGCTTGAGACCTCATCATACGGTCTGCAGATTACCCGCGGGCTGTTTGGTGGCTCAGGGATGGTCTGTGTGTTTTATGGCCTGAGCCTTGTGCCGCTAGCCGAAGCCACAACCCTGCTTTTCACCGTGCCTATACTTGCCACGCTCTTATCGATAATTTTTCTAAAAGAGGCGGTAGGCATCAGACGCTGGACGGCTATTTTATTCGGATTTGCTGGCACGATTGTGGTGATGCGGCCAGATATTGCGATCTCGCTAGGCCATATGATGCTCTTATATGCTGCTTTTGCATGGTCTGTATGTGTACTCATCGCCAAAAAACTTACCCAAAGCGATAGCGTTCTATCGATAACCTTTTGGCAAGCGGTGGGCAGTGCCCCTATCGGCTTCATTTTATGTCTATATGTATGGCAATGGCCAGATTTACAGCAATTATTATATCTATTTTGTATTGCCGGATTTGGAACCGCTGGTCATTTGCTGATGTATGCGGCCCTGCAACGCGGCGCGGTTTCTTTTATCCTGCCGCTTGATTATTTGCGTATTATTTGGTCAACCGCTATTGGCATTTTTATCTTTGCGGATGTGCCCGAATTTAATTTATATATTGGCGGCGCGCTCATCATCAGCGCAACCAGTTTCATCACCTTTCGTGAAGTGAAACTCAGGCGCAAAGCAAAACCCGTCATAGCCCCGCCCACGACACCCTAAATTCTGACCCGCCGCTGGAATTGAGGCCTTTTTTTCAGAAACGCCTATGCTAGCCCTGCAAGCTGAAATCAGTATAGATAAAGCCTTCCCGCTCTACGGTTTCCCCAATTTGCAACTGCAATGGTTCAGCAAAACCCGGTGCATAGGATACAACGGTATGAAATTCCCCATTCTCTCCGCATGGGTCAACTGCCTCTGGCAGCGCATCCAAAAAGCCTTGCGTATATTGGCTGCCACATAAATCTTTTGGCACCTTATCTGGGTTCAAGGTAACAATATGGGAAATAAGCTTTGCCGATAGCATCTCTTGGGCAAGCTTTTGTGTATCTTTTCCCCATAAAGGAAAATGCGGGGTAAGGCCTGTACCTTCCATCTGTTTTTCACGATAGGCGCGTACATCTTCTAAGAACAAATCGCCAAATATCCAGTCATAAATATTCTGGCTTTTCAGCTTATTAACACAAGCCCCGATACGGGCTTCATAGGCTTCATTGCTGCAAGGGTAGGGCAAATCCACTTCTATCAAGGGCAAGCCTAGTGATTTTGCTTGCGCTTTGGCTACCTCCCTTTGTGTGCCGTGAATAGCCACCCTATCAAATGTTTCATTAAAGGTAGAAACCAGCCCGACTACTTCTATATCAGTCTGCTGGCGTGCGGCTTGCAACGCAAAAGCGCTATCCTTGCCAGATGACCACGACATAACGGCTGGCTTGCCCTTCATGATAAAATCTCCTTTATGGCATCTAGCCCATCGGTAAGCGCAGCAGGCCCCGGCTGTAATATAAGCGCAGATTTTATCTCCGCAATTTGCTGGTTTTTTACCGCTGGAATATCCTGCCATCCGGGGCGGCTAGCGATTTTTTCAGGCCGAACTTTTTTCCCGCACCAAGAGGCCAGAATAATATTGGGGGCGGCTTTTATAACCTGCTCTGAGGTAACAAACCTGTCTTTTGCTGCTTTTTGCGTCGCTAGCTGGGGAAAGACATCACGCCCACCAGCGATTTCTACCAGCTCAGAAACCCATTTAATACCTGTTATCATCGGCTCGTCCCATTCTTCAAAATAGACCGTAGGGGGCGTTTTCTGATATGCTTTTTCAGCTATTTGCGCCAGCCTGCGCTCATACCCCTTGGCTAAGGCCTCCGCACGCGCCTCTGCCCCAACCAAGGCGCCCAGATGCCGGATCATGGCTAAAATGCCAGCAATATCCCGTTGATTATAGGCCATCACCGTAACCCCCAAGGTGATAAGCTCTGCAACGATTGAGGCCTGCAAATCAGAAAATGTAAGGACGATATCTGGCTCCAGCGCGAGGATTTTTGGAATATCGGCTGAAGTAAAGGCGGCAACACGTGGCTTTTCTTTGCGCACTTGCGGAGGGCGAACCGCATA
>ERZ802830.4136-NODE-4136-length-11813-cov-4.79316_pt1 | contig 11813 bp, 10 predicted proteins | sample MGYA00345654_ERZ802830 | MGnify/ENA primary metagenome ERZ802830 (study PRJEB30503, sample SAMEA104212375) | marine metagenome | biome: Westerlies Biome; feature: [SRF] surface water layer (ENVO:00010504) within the epipelagic zone...; material: water... | reverse complement strand
TTTGGGGGCGTCTGGTGGCAGGCCAGCCAGATCAAATTGCCTATGCCATTGTTGATAAGCATGGCCTGACCCGTTTTATGCCTTCGGTTTTTACCCCGATTAAGGATGATACAATAGCTGGGCTGGCGGAACAGTTGGGATTAAACCCAGCTAAGATGCAAGCTACTATCGCTGGCTTTAATGCGGCCTGCCCAGAGGGGCCGATTGACCAGCAAATTTTAGATGGAAAGAGAACAGATGGGCTTAACCCAGATAAAACGAACTGGGCCGCCCCGATAGCCACGCCCCCCTTTTATGGCTTTCCCCTTCGACCGGGTATCACCTTCACCTATATGGGCGTGGAGGTAAATGCGCATGCACAGATGCTGATGGAAGATGGCACACCCGCAGCAAATCTATATGCGGCTGGCGAGATTATGGCAGGCAACATTCTAGGACAAGGCTATTTAGCCGGTATCGGCATGACCATTGGCAGCGTTTTTGGACGTATTGCCGGGGCAGAGGCTGCGCGCGCCTTAAATAGAGGCGTTAAATAGGGGGGGTGTAAATGGATGATATTAATCTGGTAGAAATGGCGAAAGCCGGGCCGAATAATGGGCCTAATAATAAGCTGGCGCATGACCAAAAAGCCCATGAAGAGACCGCGCGTATCATGCAGATTTGTAATGCCTGCCGCTATTGTGAAGGATTTTGTGCGGTTTTTCCGGCGATGACACAGAGCCGTGAATTTGATGTCGCCGATACGGCCTATCTTGCCAATTTGTGCCATCATTGCGGCGCTTGTTATTATGCTTGCCAATATGCGCCGCCGCATGAGTTCGGTGTGAATGTGCCAGCCACACTCGCTGAAAGGCGGGCTGAAACCTATGCTGATTATGCGTGGCCACGCCCGCTGGGTCAGCTATTTGCGCGTAATGGGCTGGTGGTGTCTATGGCCATTGCAGCAGGGCTTGCGCTTACATTGGGGCTGATGCTGGCGATGATAGCCCCGCATTTATTTTGGGGGGTGCATCTGGGCGAGGGGGCTTTCTATCAGGTGATGCCGCATAATGTAATGGCCGGCATACCGCTTATCATAACCGCATTTACACTACTAGCGATGGGTATAGGGGCATCTCGTTTTTGGCGTGATGTTGGCGCCGGCTGGCCAGGTTGGCAGGGCTTGGCACAGGCGATATCAGCGGCAGGGAGCTTGAAATATCTAGGCGGGGATAATGCCGGCGATGGCCCCGGATGTCCGGTAGGGGACGATAGTAACAGCCATCATCGCCGCTATGCCCATCATCTGACTTTTTATGGTTTCATGTTGTGCTTTGCCGCCACCTCAACAGGCACAATTTATCATTATGTTTTTGGCTGGCAGGCACCTTATGGGTATTTCAGCTTACCCGTAATTCTAGGCACTATAGGCGGCGTGATGCTATGTTGGGGGACAGCGTGGCTATGGCAGCTGAAACGTGCGATGGCTGAGGAAATGAAAAGCTTGCGCCATCTGGGCATGGATTATGCCTTTATCTGGTTGCTGTTTTGGGTCAGTGCGACCGGATTAGCGTTGCTGGCTTTGCGCGAGACAGGCTTTATGGGACTGATGCTGGCCATTCATTTGGCGCTCGTTTACGTGCTATTTCTGGTGCTACCCTATTCTAAGTTTGTGCATAGCCTCTATCGCTCCATTGCCCTTATCCTCTATTCGGTGAAGCGCTGAGGGAGGGTCTTTATTATTGACCGCGGCGTGGCCGCTGGGGCAGGTTGTTTCCAGCATTTTTTCTATTATCTTTTTTTGCGTCTGGCGTTCCTTTTATGCTTTCTATTTTGGTCAATGATATTTTGCCGGTTTTCTCAGTTCTGGTGCTGGGGTTTTGGCTTGGCAAAATTAAACTTGTATCGCGCGAAGAGGCTAGCGCCTTAAACCGGGTTGCCTTTCTTGCCTTGCAACCACCACTGATATTTTTGCTTCTTAGTCAGGTTGATTTATCATCTATCCATTATCTTGCCATCCTCAGCTATGGGGCCGGGCAAGCGGTTATCTCCACTCTTTCATTTTTGCTCTGCCGCTATGTATTAGGGCATGAGATGATGGAAAGTTGGCTTTTGGCCATGGCAATGATTTTTGTAAACTCGCTGTTATATATCTGGCCGATATCCACCCTGATTTATGGGGAGGCTGGTAATATTCCGATTGTTGCGATTGTCGCTTGGGATGCAGCGATTACCTTTGCTTTTTTTGTCATCTCTACTGATTTGCTAGCCCACAAAACAGCTTCCATGGCCGTCTTTTTTAAACGGCTAGCGAAAAACCCTGTGCTGTTGACGATTATTTTTGCGATTATCTTTAATCTGTCGGGCCTGCCTTTGCTAGCGCCGATAGAAACCGCGCTGAATTTTCTTAGCGGGGCAACCGCACCTGCAACGTTGTTTGCGCTAGGGGTGATTTTATCGGCAACCCGCTTGATGCCGTCGCGCACCATATGCCTGCTGACCGGCATAAAGCTGTTTGGTCTGCCTGTGCTGGTTGCCGGTTTATTGATGGCCGGAAACTGGCCCGCAGACTGGAGCAAGCTATTGGTGTTAAATGCGGCTGGGCCAGCGGGCGCCATGCCTTTCGCTATCGCTATGCTATATGGGGTTAGCACCGCGCGTATTGCCCCCATCATCATTTGGACATCACTGCTATCCTTGTTCACCCTAGCTTGGCTAGCTTGAGGCGGGGGTGGATAACTGGCCTCGCTTTATTTAGGCTTATATTTAGAGCCTGGATTGAGGCGCGGCGCCTTTAGCTGATTTAGATCGCAATGCACATCTAGCATAGCCGAGAAATCATCACCGCCAAATCCGCGGGATCTTGCCAGATTAAACGCTTCCCGGGCGGCAGCGGCCATCGGCATGGAAACGGCTTGTGTATTTGCTGCCTCCACAACCAAACTTAAATCCTTATGCGCTAAATCAATGGTAAAGCCGGGCGCTTTATCATCGCTAAGCACTTTGGCAGGCCACGCTATTTTTAGCTGGCCATTTACAGCTGTTGTGCCATAGAGCACATCTAGCGTGCTATCCAGCTCAAGGCCAAAACCGCTGGCTAGTGACAGAGCTTCAGCATTCATCTGGCAATAGGAAATCGCCAGGAAATTATTTACCAGCTTGGTGCGTGTGCCTGCACCTTGCGCCCCGCAATGAAAGATATCACTGCCCATCAGCTGCAATAGGGGCAGGACACGCTGATATCCAGCTTCTGTGCCGCCAACCATAAATAAGGACTGGCCAGTATCGGCGTGCGAGGCCAATCTTCCAACCGGTGCATCAATAAAATCGATGTGTTTTTCTGCACAGCAACCTGCAACAAAATCAGTGGTCTCTGGGCTAACGGTGCTCATATCCATGACCAGCTGGCCTTTTTTAGCATGGGTTAATATGGCGTCAGCGCTGCCGGAAATCACGTCGCGCACGATAGCGGAATTGGGCAGCATGGTGATAAGAATATCTGATTTTTCAGCAATTTCAGCTACAGAGCTACAGCCTTGCCCACCTTTGGCTATTGCCGCCTCTAGCTGGCTGGCTACCACGTCATAAACATGCACTTCATAACCGCCCTTGATGATATTGGCAGCCATTGGCAGACCCATTCGCCCTAGCCCGATGAAACCAATTTTTTCCATTGCTCCTACCCCCTGCTTTTTTAAAAAATCTCATTTCTGCTTATGTCTCTATCATGCTATGGCATAGGCGCTCTGCCAAATTATTTTTAAGTTGACTTATCTAGCACCTGCCCAAATCATTTAGCTTACACGTTATTAAAAGCACAGGTGCAAAGATGTTGGATTTAGGCGGACGCCAGTCGATTTATCAGCCAGAACAAGAGGGGCTTATTTTCCCCGAACGGCCGGAAAACCTCTCTTTAGAAGAAGAGCGAAAATATCGGAGGGAAAGGCTGGTTGCGGCGTGCCGTGCTTTTGCTATCCAAAAATTTGATTATGGTTTTGCAGGTCACTTAACTGTTCGTGATCCTGAACATCCAGAGCTTTACTGGACTAATCCTATGTGCGTGCCTTTTGACAAGGTTAAACTCTCTAACCTTATTCTGGTTGACCATGATGGCAAGGTTATCGAGGGGGAGTATGCCGTGAACCGCGCCGGGTTTGTTTTGCATGCCAATGTTCATGAAGAGCATCCTGATATTATTGCCATGTGTCATGCCCATACAGTTTATGGCACGGCATGGGCGGCAACGGGCCGGCCAATTGAGCCTATAACACAAGATGCTTGTGCCTTTTTTGAAGATCATGTGGTTATCGGTGATGAAGCAGGCGCGGTGGCAGTGGAAAACCATGCTGGCTCGAATGTGGCTACGGCCTTTGCTGGTGTTAAAGCAGCTTTGCACCAAAATCATGGCCTGTTGACGGCTAGTCGTCATAGTATAGATGCGGCTGCTTTTTGGTTTATTGCGCTGGAGCGTTGCTGCCAGCAACAGCTTGATATCGCGGCAAGTGGTATCGACCCGATTTATATCCCACCAGAACGTGCACGCTATAGCCGTGAGCATGTGGGTAGTGAATATATTGGCTGGTTACATTTCCAAACAATTTGGAACCAGCTGGTTGAAGATGCGCCAGATATGTTTGATTAATAAATCTGTTTGGAGGGCTGTTTTTGCCTAAATCTGGTAAAAAGAACATTCTGTTCTTGATGTTTGACCAGCTACGATTTGACTATTTAAGCTGTTACGGGCATCCGCATTTGCATACCCCTAATCTGGACTGGCTTGCCTCCCAAGGGGTGCGCTTTACCAATTGTTATGTGCAGTCGCCTATCTGCGGTGCCTCGCGGATGAGCTTTTACACAGGCCGTTATGTTAGCTCGCATGGGGCGGCATGGAATGGCTTTCCGCTAAAGGTGGGTGAGATGACGCTAGGGGATCATCTGCGCGAACTGGGCGGGGATGCGTATCTTATTGGCAAAACGCATATGCGTGCAGATGCCAAAGGTATGGCACGGCTGGGGTTGACCCCTGATAGCATCATTGGTGGAAGGGTAGCAGAGTGCGGCTTTGATATATTTGTGCGCGATGACGGGTTATGGGGTATGGGCCCTGATGGCGCTTATGATGAGCAAGCTTCGGCCTATAACCAGTATTTGCGTGATAAGGGCTATGAGGGCGAAAACCCATGGCATGATTTTGCGAATGCAGGTTTAGATGCAGAGGGAAATATCGCCTCTGGCTGGCTCTATGGGAATAGTCACTTGCCAGCCAATATTGCAGAAGAAGATTCAGAAACGCCGTGGCTTACGCAGCAGGCGATAAAGTTTCTAGAAGAAAAGGCAGATAAGGATAAGCCGTGGTTGTGCCATGTCAGCTATATCAAGCCCCATTGGCCATATATTGTGCCTGCGCCTTATCATAAACTATATGGGCCAGAAAGCTTCCTTGCGCCCATCCGCGACACAGCAGAGCTAGACGCACCGCACCCTGTCTATGCTGCCTTTGCCCAGAATGCTATTGGCAAAGCCTTTCGCAATGAAGAGGTGCGCGAAAAAGTGCTGGGCGCTTATATGGGGTTGATTAAACAGATAGATGATCAGATGGGCGTGTTGTTTGACTATCTGAAATCTTCTGGCCAGATGGAAAATACAATGATTGTCGCTACCTCTGATCATGGGGATTATTTGGGCGATCATTGGCTTGGGGAAAAGGATTTATTTCATAACCCATCTGTGAAAGTTCCGCTGATTATCTATGATCCAAGCACGCCGGCAGATGCCGGGCGCGGCAGTGTATGCGATGCCTTAGTAGAAGCCATAGACCTTGCGCCCACCTTCACTGATTTTATGGCAGGTGCGATAGCTGATGAATGGTTAGAAGGCCGCTCGCTGATACCGCTTTTATCTGGCAGTCCGCCCCGGGATTGGCGCGATTACGTGATTAGCGAATATGATTATTCCATGTCGCCTATGGCGGCGAAGCTCGGCATTGCGCCCAAAGATGCAAGGCTATTTATGGTGGCAGATGACCGCTGGAAGCTTGTGCATTGCGAAGGGGGACTGCCGCCCATGCTTTTTGATCTGAAAGAAGATCCCGATGAGCTTAATGATTTAGGGCGCCATCTTGATTATCAGGAAGCTCGAAAACATGGTTATGCGATGTTGCATGACTGGGCGCTTCGGTGTGGCCAGCGTACCACCCTAAGCACGAACGAAATAGTCTCAAATCGCGGCAAGTCGCGGCGTAAAGGGATTGTCTTGGGGCTTGCAAAAGAAAGCGATGCAGAGGCAGAACTTCTTGAAAAATATATAGGGAAACCCCCGGCTAGGCCTATTTAAACCTTGCCTCTACCACGCCAGTAATCCAAGCGTTATTGCGGGGAAGGCAAGAATAAGGGCTACCCGCGTTATGTCGGATGCCACAAAGAACAACACCGCCTTATAGGTTTCCTGCATGGGTGTCTTTTTGTCCATTTGGTTCAGGATAAATAAATTCATGCCCACTGGCGGGGTAATCAAGCCAACTTCTACGACAATCAAAACCAGAATACCAAACCATATAGCCAGCTGTTCTGTATTTAGCCTTGCCAATGCGCCTTTGCTAACCCCTCTTAGCTCTAAGGCTCTAATTTGCTCACGCGTTAATTCTGCCCCTGATGCCAGACTAGCTTGGATGCTCTCCAACATTTCTGGTGCAAGCTGGATACCTGCGGCTAGCGCTTCTGCGGCGCGGTGGGCGTGGAGCTCAGCCAGCGTTACAAAGGTAAAGTCAAGCGTCATCACAATGGGCCAGAATATTGGAACCGTCAGCAAAATCATCGACAAGCTATCCATGAAACAGCCTAGAATGAGGTAAAAACAAATTATGAATAACAGTACAACGAACGGGCTGAACCCTTGCGAGCCTACCCAGATGCCTATCTCTTGTGGGACTTGGGTCAGGGCTAGAAATCCATTATAAATTCCGGCGCCAAGAAGGATAAAAAATATCATTGCCGTGGACTGGCCGGTTGCATAAAAACTGCTGGCAAAGGTTTTTCTGGTTAACCCCCCTGAAAAATAGGCAACTAATCCAGTGCCAAACGCGCCAATAGAAGCTGCTTCTGTTGGGGTAAACCAGCCGATATAGATGCCGCCTACCACCACTAAAAATAGACTGAGGACAGGCCATACTTTCCCCATGGCACGCAAACGTTCAGCATAGGTACGGCGTGGACGCAGGCCCGCAGATTGCGGATATAACCGAACATAAAGCGCGATAACAAGCATATAGCCTAAAGCTGCCATTATGCCGGGAATGAGGGCAGCCAAAAACAGCTTGGCGATATTTTGCTCTGTTAAGATAGCATAGATAACCAAGACCACTGATGGCGGGATGAGGATACCTAAGGTGCCCCCTGCGGCAAGTGTTGCGGTGGAAAAGCCGCCAGCATAGCCAAGCCGCTTCATCTCTGGCATGGCCACTTTGCTCATAGTGGCGGCGGTAGCAAGCGAAGATCCGCAAATGGCGCCAAACCCTGCACAGGCCCCAATAGAGGCCATAGCTACCCCGCCTTTACGATGCCCTAGCCAGCTTTCTGCCGCATTGAATAGCGCCTTGCTCATGCCGCCAAGAGTTGCAAAATGCCCCATCAGCAAAAACATGGGTATGATAGATAAAGAATAGTTAGAAAAAGTGCTGAAGCTTTCATGGCGCAAGCGGCCAAAGGCAACACTTGTATCCCCAACAACCACCACCATACCGACAAGGCCAGTGACAAACATGGCCAGCCCAATAGGTACACGCAAAAATATCAGGAACAGCAATACTGGAAAAGAGGCGATGCCAAGGGCTAAATCGCTCATGCTTGCTCCTGTTCTTTTGATAATCTGTTTGGCTGGCCAGAGAGCAGCGCAATACCTTCATAATAGACCCTGCAAATGGCAACAAAACCAGCTACATATGCCATTATTAAAGCCGCAGCATAGCCATACCAAATGGGCAATTCCAGCAGGGCGGTTGTCTCATGGCTACGATATTTATCGCTCAACCCATTGCCTAATTGCCACGCTACCAGAATAAGGGTCAGGGCAAAGATGATTTCGATGATGAACATCAAAACGCTTTGGAAGCTTGTTGGCATTTTATCGGTGAAGATAGCCACGATGGCATGCCCTGCCTGTAATTGGCATAACGGCATAAAGGCAAAAATAACCCCTGCCATTCCAGCTTCTAAAAGCTCGTAATCACCCATGATGGGGCCTATCCCAGCTTCGATCAAAAAACTGGCTAGGTCTGGCGCTATATTTTGAACAAGCTCTGAATGCAAAAAACTATTCAGCACCCGCCCTGCAACCGAAAAGCATGTAAGGCTAATAAGCGTGGCCAGCATAAACCCGCCAATGAGGCTGGTGAGGCGTGAAATCTGTGTAACAAAACCTATCATAGGCGGATTGATCACTCTAAATCCAAGGGCAAGTTTGCCCATTTATAACCAGCAAGGACAGGCATGGATGAGGTGAATTACTTGCTCAGTTGTTTAAGGCAGCTATCTTGACGCGCGCGCGCTTCGGCAACAAGCCCAGCCCCATCCAGACCTTTTTCGTTCATATCAGCAATCCATCGCGCATAAATTGGCTCAACAGCTTGTTGCCATTCCGCCACCTTATCCCCCTTCAGGGTAATGATATTATTGCCATTATCAATCGCTAGTTCGCGGGCAGGGCCATCTTGACCAGACTGGGTGCGCCCCGCAAACACAGAAAATTCCAATCCTGAATGTGTGTCAATGACCGCCTTTAAATCATCTGGCAGGCTGTTATAAACATCCCTATTCATGGCCATAATAAAGGTCAAAGTATATAAAGCTGCCCCTTCAAATTCTGTATGGTTTTCAACGAGGTCAGGTACTTTTAGCGAGGTGGTAACCTCCCACGGAATAGTGGTGCCGTTCAATACGCCTTTGGACAGGCTTTCAGGCACGGCTGGAACTGGCATTGCCACAGGGGTTGCCCCAACCTGTTCTAATAATTGATTTACCACGCGCGAGCCGCCGCGTATTTTCATACCCTTTAAATCAGAAATTTCTTCAACCGGGTCTTCAGTGTGAATAACACCTGGCCCATGAACCCACGTGCCAAGGATATGCATATCTGCGAATTCAGTATCCTTCATATGCCGTTCAAACATATTCCAAAAAGCACAGGAAAGTGCGCCAACATCCTTCATCAAAAAGGGCAGCTCAAACACTTCGGTTGATGGGAAACGTCCCGGGGTATAACCCACCACCGTCCAGATGATATCCGCAACCCCATTTACCACCTGATCGACCAGTTCCGGCGGGCGCCCACCAAGTTGCATAGAAGGGTAGTGATCCACCTTAATTCTGCCACCAGAATCTTTTTCAACCCTATCTGCCCATACATCTAAAACTAGTTTTGGGGCATTTGCTGTTGCGGGAAGAAACTGATGCATCTTTAGCGTGACTTCTTGTGCGGATACCGATGCGGCGCTGCCAAATGCAAGGGCAACGGCCATGGCCGCAGCGCAAGAAATTTGAGAGACAAATCTTCTAGCAGGTGTCATATTTTTCTCCGCATATCGCAGCTTGAGCATCTGAGGGTGTTTCTCCGAGAAGTGCTACCTGAAAAAACCAGATTTAGCAATAAAGTTGTGAACTGCGCTGACAGTCTCACAGCTCTTCGCTATGCTTAAATCTAAGGGCTAGACCGATAGTTATATAAGAAACGCTTAAACCAACCATAGGGCCTAGCTTTAAAATCATAAAGGGGAATTTACGCTATGGAAATTTCAGGGAAAAAGGCGCTGGTGACCGGGGGGGCAAGTGGCCTAGGCGCGGCGGCAGCGCGGCATTTAGCTGAGCAAGGAGCGCAGGTTACCATTCTGGATTTTGATGCAGAAAAAGCTGCCCAAATTGCGGGTGAAATTGGCGGATTTAGCCTTCAATGTGATGTACGGAACGAAGAGCAGGTAAAAGAGAGCTTAGCCGCAGCCACTAAGCATTTTTCGGAAAGTCCGCGCATTATCATAAATTGTGCAGGGATTGCCGCAGGCGCCCGTGTGGTTAACCGCGATGGCGACGTATCTACGGCCCTATTCCACAAGGTGATAGAGGTTAATCTGCTTGGCTCTTACCATGTGATGAGTTATGGCGCGGCGGCGATGATGGATTTGCCGGCACTGGATAATGGTGAGCGCGGTATCATCCTAAATACAAGCTCTGCTGCATATGAGGATGGACAAATTGGCCAAGCTGCCTATGCCGCTTCCAAAGGCGGGATTGCGTCTATGTGTCTGCCCGTAGCTCGCGAGTTTGCCAGATCAGGTATCCGGGTAATGGCGATTGCGCCGGGCTTGTTTCACACCCCGATGATGGAAGGTTTGCCGCAAGAGACCGTGGCGGGAATTACCGCTAATATCCCGTTTCCAAACCGTCTTGGCGCGCCATCTGAGTTTGGAAAATTAGCTGCTGATATTATTCAGAATTCTTATCTAAATGGCAGTGTCATTCGGCTGGACGGCGCGGTTCGCCTGCCCCCAAAATAGACAAAAGAGAGGGCAAGAGTGCGCTGCCTTGTTAGCTGTTTTGGTCTAGATAGCGCATCAAGGCGTCCCACGATCCTGCATCAGCTTTGGCATCATAATCACGCGATCCTGCGACCGTGAAGGAATGACGTGCGCCGCCAAATATTTCTGCTGCATGGGGGATGTTTGCCGCTTGTAGCTCATCCAGAAGGCTTGCTAAATCTTGCATTCCTGAAACCGGATCAGCCGAGCCATGTAAAAGCAACACTGAACCTTTTGTTTGGCTGTAATTCTGACCTTTTGGGGTGCTAAGCCCGCCATGAAAACTAATAAAACCATCTAGCGCCATGCCCGCGCGTGCCGCTTCCAAAACGCCAGCACCGCCAAAGCAATATCCCATGATAAAGGCCTTGCCGTCCATGCCAGCTTTGGTCTGGCCAGCAGCGATAGCAGCCTTGATACGCGCTCTAAAGGTGTCTCGGTCTTTATATAAGGCGCCTGTCTCGCGGCGGTAATCATCGCGGCCTTCCAGCTTGGCATCAACACCAAACAGGTCAATAGCGATAGCCGTGTAGCCTTGCTCAGCTAACATTTCAGCGCGGCCAATCTCATAGGCATCCAAACCGTTCCAGTCATGAATAATATAGATTGTGCCTTTTGCTGGCTGTGCCGGCATTGCAACATGTGCGGTAAATTTTTTCCCTGCAACATTATAATCCAGCTTTGCGCTATGTCCGCCAGCTAGGGCGGTTGCGATGCTAAGAGATAGGGTGAATGCGGCTACACTCAAACGCAAAAATATTTTAATCATCAATGCCCTCATAATAGAAAAATTTCGGAATTGCCTGCTTACAAAAAAGATATCACTTTTTAATTTCTATACTGATTTTAACTTCTATATTGGTTTTAATTTCTATACTGGCGAAACACCCTTATGGATGTTGCCTGAAGCTATACTTTATTTTTATAGATGGCAGATAAGGACTAATTTGAGACGGTTAACGAAGAATGTAAAACTTTAAATAGATCGCTCACTATTATCATAAAAAAAAATCACCAGAGCGTGATATTATAGGCTTTTTGAAATTAAGGAATATATTTTGCGGAAATTTCCCCCTGAGCGAATTGTCTGTCTGACCGAGGAAACCGTAGAGACATTATATCTACTGGGCGAGGAGGCGCGGATTGTTGGCGTGTCTGGCTATGCGGTTCGCCGCCCGCAAGTGCGCCAAGAAAAGCCACGCGTTGCTGCTTTTACTGCAGCCGATATTCCACAGATCCTCGCGCTGGAGCCAGATAGCGTCCTTACCTCTTC
>ERZ802830.4135-NODE-4135-length-11814-cov-5.09669_pt1 | contig 11814 bp, 12 predicted proteins | sample MGYA00345654_ERZ802830 | MGnify/ENA primary metagenome ERZ802830 (study PRJEB30503, sample SAMEA104212375) | marine metagenome | biome: Westerlies Biome; feature: [SRF] surface water layer (ENVO:00010504) within the epipelagic zone...; material: water... | reverse complement strand
CTTGGGTGAGTGTGAAGTGCTTCTACAGGATGAAAATGAGGCGCTCTTTCAGGGTTAGCTCCCGGCAGATTCAGGAGCGGGTTGGTCTTCTCTGGGTGGCTCGAGCTGCTGGAGGCGCTGTGCAATGGCCTCAGCCTCCGACCAGGCCCGAAGAATATTTTCTCCCGCAATTTTTTTTTTTTTTTTATCGGAGTAGCCACGAATGAGCAGCTCTTTAAAGAGCGCTGGATAGGTTGAGACATCCTCAAGGCCCACCGGTCCTGGTGGCATGCCATCGAAGTCAGCGCCCAGTCCGATTGCTTGGATGCCCGCTACTGCTCGGAGATGGTCAATATGATCGGCGACATCATAGAGCGTGACTTCCGGTGCCGGATTTTCCGAGACCCATCGTGCAAGCACTGAATCCCGTTGGCTTGCCGGATGGGAGGCCTTAATCTCTGCCTCCCTCGCTTCATAGGCCATCCTGTATAAGCGCATGGGCTCAGAAACATAGGAGGTCAGGTAGTTCACCATCACCACGCCTCGATTGGCCGCAACCGCGCGCAGGATGTCGTCCGGCACGTTTCTGTCATGGTTCGTCACAGACCAGGCTGAACTGTGAGAGAAGATGACTGGGCTTCGCGTGATGCGCAGGGCATCTTTCATGGTTTCGGTCGAAACATGAGCCAGGTCGACCAACATCCCAAGACGATTCATTTCGAGGACGACCTGTTCACCAAAAGGGGTCAACCCGCCGACGCGAGGATCATCGGTTGCAGAATCTGCCCATGAAAGTCCTTTTGAATGGGTCAGAGTCATGTAGCGAGCGCCGAGATCAAAGAGACCGCGCAGGGTCGCTAGAGAATTTTGGATCGCATGGCCACCCTCGATACCGATCATTGAGGCGATTTTGCCGCGCTGATGAGCTTCTCGAGTAGCGGCGGGGGTCAGGGTTAGCTCGAAGGTGTCGTCGTATTTTGCCACCATGCGTTTGACCAAATCTATTTGCGCAATCACCGCTTGGACATCCCCCTGTTCTCCGTCATAACCTCTGATTGGGACATAGACTGACCAAAACAGACCGCCGACTTGTCCTCGCCTGAGTCTCGGGATATCAGTATCGGTGGGTTGGGCGAGCTGGCTTAAGTCGGAGCGAAGGTTAAGGCCTGAGAGTTGGTTGCGGCTGCGTCGCTGGAATTGCCAGGGCAGGTCGTTATGGCCATCGATGAGCGGCGTCGATTTGAGGACCCGGGCAACCCGGGCATCCAAATCATCGGACCAAGCAATTGCGGGTAGTCCGATGAGCGTAATTCCGATCACGATCCATTGGATCGCTTCTCTGAAACAATACTTCACGATGGGTTTGCTCACTTGTGTTGATGAGAGAAAATTGTCTCATGAATAAAGCGATTTTGTCGCGATTTGATGAAGGGGGATGGCGCTTTGAGTTAAGTTTTTCTGCCTTGTAACGGCTCAAATGACCTGTTGATCGCTTACCGCGTACAACTTTGGTGTTCGAGCCGTTATAATAGCTGTCTTGCTCGCGGAGTTTTGCCGCCAGCAACCTGTGACTTACAGTCGCTTTAATCCATCCCTATCGTTGTTGTCGTAGGGGAGGCTTTCGAGCCTTCAAAGCATCCTGCAAAACAGTTTGAAAACGGGCCAGTGCTGAGCGTTAGCATCGCAAAAACGCCAGATCATTGGGATACGGCAACGCAGGCAAAGTTTATATTCCGAGGGGCGATTAACACTAGGCCTAGGAAGCGAGAGTGGGCAGCGATGATTCGGGGCCCGAGAATTTATTGAAAGGAGCGCATCATGTCTTTAAATGAGAATCGGAGTTTTCCCGCCTCTGTCACCAACTTAGCGGAGTTGGAAGGAAATGACCCCGAAGTGTTTGCCGCTTTGTGCGGAGAGGAGACACGAGAGCGAAATGGTATTGAACTGATTCCCTCAGAAAATTACACCTTCCCCGAAGTTTTGGCCTGTCTTGGGAGCGTCTTTACCAACAAGTACTCGGAGGGCTATCCAGGCCGTCGTTATTATGGCGGTCAAACCTTCACCGACCAGATCGAAAACCTCGCCCGCGACAGGGCAAAATCGGTCTTTCGTTGCGAGCATGCGAATGTGCAGCCGCTTTCTGGCTCGGCGATGAATCAAGCGGTTTACTTGGGTTTGCTCGAGCCGGGGGACACCATTATGGCGATGGATTTATCACATGGAGGTCATTTAACCCACGGCGCGCCGGTGTCGCATATGGGCAGCCTGTTTAATTTCGTGCGCTACGTCACTGACCCCGTTGATGGTTCAATCGATTTCGACCAGGTTCGCAGCGATGCGCTGAGGACAAAGCCTAAAATGATGTTGTGCGGATATACGTCTTATCCCCGGGATATAGACTATGCAGCCTTTAAGGCCATTGCCGATGAGGTGGGCGCCATAACGATGACTGATGCGTCTCATTTTGGTGGATTGGTTGCCGGACAAGCGATGAATAACCCGTTTGATTTTGGTTTTGACATTGTCACCACGACAACGCATAAGTCCCTCCGCGGACCTCGAGGCGGCATGGTGCTGTGCCGCAAGCCCTTTGCCAAAAAAATTGATAAGTCTGTCTTCCCGGGTCTTCAGGGTGGGCCTCACATGAATGCCGTGGCGGCGATAGCCGTGACCTTGCAAAAAGCACAAACCATAGAATTTCAAGCGTATGCGCATCAGGTCCTCAAGAACGCCAAATCGTTGTCAGGAGCGCTGTTGGATGAGGGTGCAGACCTTGTCACCGGGGGCACGGACAATCATATGATGGTGATGGATACCATGAAGACCTTTGGTCTGGACGGCCGAGTCGCTGAAGAGGTCTTGGATCGGGTACAAATTACCACCAACAAGCAAATCATTCCCGATGACCCCAATCCACCCCTCCGCCCGAGCGGTATTCGGATGGGAACCCCAGCGGCGACCACCCGAGGAATGCTAGAGCCCGATATGTTGCAACTCTCGGGTTGGATCTGTGAATGTTTACGACATCCAGAGGACGAGGGCATTTTGTCTCGCGTCAGGGGAGAGGTTGAAGCATTTTGTCAGGGATTTCCGGTTCCTGGACTTTGATGTTTAGACGTTCAGTGAGCAAAAAACACCGCTGATTTGTTCAAGTGGAAGCCGCTGTAAGGTGTTATCCAATTGAATCCATCCAGCGACGAGCTGCCTTTGCGGCATAGAAGTAAGCGGATCCTTGGTTTTTTATCGCGGCTTTTGTTTGCTTAAACCCGTGATCAGCACCAGCAATCCAGCATAGCTCAGCATTGGGTTGGGTTTGTAAAAATGTAAGCGCTTGCTCGTTTTCAATCATTGGGTCCCGATCGCCTGCAAGAATAATCAATGGCAAGGTGTTGCCCTGAAGATGCGACCATCGCTTGAGATGGGGCTTGCCCCGAGGGTGCAAGGGCAAGGAAAAAGCAACCATTCCCTTGAGTTGCTTGCTGATTCTCGGCGGGTTAGAAGCGGTTTGAACCGCCGAGGCGGCGTGGGTCGCAACTCGGCCACCGTAGCTATGCCCACCAAAAAAAAGCGGGAGTTTGAAGCGGCTTGCTCCGAAGTGGTCCGCAGCAGTGAGGTAGTCGGAAACAGATTCTGTCATGGGCCCGGGAAAGGCACGGCCAGCCTTGCGGTACGCAAAGTTGAACCTGAGGGTCATAATCTTTTGTCGGTTCAGCGCCTCACTGAGCGCGGTCAAATGCGGATGAGCTTGGTGGGTAGCACTGCCGTGGGCGAGGATCAAAGCGGCGATGGCGCCTTTTTTGCCCTCGATGAGCAGTGGCGAGGCGCTGGCCTGTTTTACTCTTGATCGCGCTGGGGTCATGGGGTCGGGGTTAAGATCTTTGATTCTTAAACGAGCATGCTACACTGAAATGGTTCTCATCCGGTCAAGGATTTTTGTGTCTCAATCTGGATCTCCCGCAAAGGCTATTCTGTATGCGTTTTTAGCTAATTTTGGAATTGCAATCAGTAAGTTAGCGGCTGCGTTGCACACAGGTTCTGGCAGCCTGATGGCGGAGTCTATCCATTCTTTTGCCGATACATGCAACCAGGTCTTGTTGTTTTTGGGCCTAAAAGGAAGTGAGCGACCTGCTGATGAGGAACATCCCCTAGGCTACGGAAAACTCAGTTATTTTTGGAGCTTTGTGGTGGCTCTGATGCTGTTTAGCTTGGGTGGACTTTATTCCGTCTATGGAGGCTGGCAAAAATTTATAGCGCCGGAGCCTGTCACGGGTATATGGGTGGGTCTGACCGTCTTGGGCCTTGCAATCTTGCTTGAAGGCGCGAGCTTTTACGGTGCTTTCGTCGAGTCGAAGAAAATGGCGGAAGGTAAGCCTTTTTTTCGGTGGTTAAAAACAACCCGAAACGCTGAGATCGTTGTTGTTCTGGGGGAAGATTTTGCTGCGATGGTAGGCTTGATCTTGGCCTTTCTTGCATTGACGTTGGTGCTGGTGACGGGGGATCCGATTTACGATGCATTGGGGTCAATGGTCATCGGGGTGTTGCTGATCGCCGTTGCGATCGGGTTGGCTGTTCGTCTGCAGGGGCTTCTGGTTGGGCGATCTGCTGAGCCTGAGTTACGGAAGCTAGCGGAGGAACTTATTGAGGATAATCCCGAGGTCGAGAGATTATTTGACATGGTAACGCTTCATATGGGGCCCAAGGTCCTATTCGCAGCGAAAATCCAGCTAAGCGGCGGGTTGACGGTGAAGGAGGCGGCTAGGATGATCAATGTCATTGAGCGAGAGCTCAAATCGAATCGGCCTGAGATCGGGTGGTGTTACATCGAGATTGACCCATAGTTTTCAGAAACAAATGGGCTGCCTAGGCGCCCTTCAAAGAAGGAAATGGTTGTGTTGAGCTTTAGTCATGTTTTTGATGCGCCCCTTGAGCAAGTTTGGTCTGTTGTGGGGACAGTGGACCGAGTGGATTGGGTACCGGGTGTTGCTGCTTGCGACCTTCAGGCAGGGGTAAGAACGTTGAATTTACCCGGCGCCGGAGAGATTCAAGAACGCATTATTGAGCGAGATGAGGAAAACTACTTCTTAAGATATCAATGTATTGAGTCCCCGATCCCTTTGGAGTTTCATGAAGCTCGAATGCAGCTGACTCGAGAGTCACCGGATCAATGTCGTTTAACTTGGGAAGCTGAAATCCAGCCGGCTAGCTTTGAGTCTTTTCTGCAAGAATCGATGTCGGGTGCGCTGGCTCAACTCATTACCGTTGTTGAGGCCGAGGCCTCCAAATAACTCTGCCAGCGCGATTGCTGGCTCAAGCCCGAGCGCCAGTCGTCAAAAGCGGGGGGTAGACTCAGCGACTCGATGACAGGCCGCCAATGTCCCCGGGATAAATCCGCCCAAACAAAACTTGGACTATGGGAAACGCTGATTAAGTGCTCGAGTTCCTGGCCGGCGCGGTCCAATTGACAGCTTGTTGATTGCAGGCTTTTTTTGAAGGCGGTATTGGACATGGGGGGCAATAGACTCAACGCATAGATACGGTAGTTAAGACGTTGACCTAACCAGGCCTGTAGCCACATCAGTCCTTTACGTTCTCCACATTCACAGGCGATAAGCGCGATGACCGGGCCGTGCCATGCTTCAATGATCCCATCAACGTGACGCCCAGACGTGTCCTGGTTTTTGGTGGGCCAGCTTGGCGTTCTCGGACGCTCGGTCGCTGCGGTGAGTCTCAGGGTTGGGTGTGCCAAGTCCAAGCCAGGCAGCTGCCAAGGGTGTTCTCGGTCCAAGACCCATCAACCCGGTTGCAGGCGCGTTTGCGCTAAAAAGCCGCTCGCAATGACCTCTGCGCGCCCACTGAGCTTGCGCTGCTCAGATTCATCATTTCCACCAAGGGTTGTGAACGCATTTGGGATCAAGAAAAAATCGGGGTAGACGCTGGCCCCGATCCCCAGCAGGTAGGTTGCTAGATGGCCTGCTGCTCGAATGCCCCCTAGGCTACCAGGACTGCTCGCGCAAATAAGGCAGGGCTTGAGTCTAAAGGGGGATAAATCTGGATGTCCTTGCGGGTTTCTTGTCGCCCAAGTGAGCGCATTGAGGAGCAAGGGCGGCATAAACCCGTTGTATTCGGGGCAGCCGATGATGAGTCCATCAGCGGCTTTAATTCTGCTGCGGAGATCGCCGGCTGCCTCAGGGAGACCCTGTTCTAACTCGATCACCTGACTGTAGAGGGGTAGCGCCAGGTTAGCCCATTCGGCGCGTTCCGCTGCGGCGCCTAAAGATTTGAGCGCACGCTCGATCAGTGTCACTGCGCTTGCGTTGAACGAATCTGGCCGTTGGCTTCCAACCAAAGAGATGAGCGGCATTCTTCAGCGTCTCCTGTTGTTTTTGATATTCATTTGTGGCGCCACCGATGACCAAGACCGAGTTCCTCTATGGGCCAGTAATCTAAGTGATCAAACTCAGCCTGCAACCATAATGACCGACATCTATTGCGAAGATCAATCATAGAAATAGGCTTGAATGTGGCTTGGCATGCAGTTTATGGTAGTTGAAGATATCAGATTCAATGAGTTGTAGCGCAGGGAAGATTATGGCAAATGATACAGATGAAACGGCGGTTGATGGGCCTTTGCCGGTGGTTCCTTTTTTAAAGGGCGCCGATGGTCAAGATCCCTATCTGGAAGGGCATGAGTGCGGCGGGTGCGGCGCGATCTTTTTGGGCGAGCGCACGACCTGCTCAAATTGCGGTGCCATGGATCAAATGGTGGCAAAGCGGCTCTCGAATCACGGCAAATTGTATTCCTACAGCATTGTCTTTAGGAGTTTTCCAGGCATTGAGGTGCCCTATATCTCGGCGATCGTCGATCTTGAGGGCGGTGGGACGTTGAAGGGTAATTTGATCGATATAGAGCCTGATCCTGCAAATCTAAGTTTTGATATGCCCGTTGAAGTTGTTTTCGCTGATGCATTAGGGCGAAAAGACAGAGACGGGAACAGTTACTTAAGCTATTTCTTTAAACCAGCCGCATAGGCCAGGGAGCGCAATATGAGCGATGTATATGTAGTCGGCGTTGACATGATTAAATTTGGACGATTTCCAGACCGAACCGTGCCGCAAATTGGCGCTGAGTCTGCGCTGCTGGCTTTGGATGATGCGGGTCTGAAGATTCAAGATATGCAGGCGTTATATTGCGGCAATCTTGGTCAAGCCAATGCCATGGTCGGACAAAGAATTCTTCAAGAAATTGGCCAGACCGGAGTCGCTGTCGTCAATTGCGCCAATGCCTGTGCGACCGGTGCAACCGCTTTTAGGGAAGCGTGGATGTCGATCAAGGCGGGTGTCTACGACTGCGTACTCGCTGTGGGTGTTGAGCAAATGGGCAAGGGCTTACTGGGCGGTGCGGGAGGCGGTGCGGGTATACCCAAAGAAGGCCTTTTAGGCTCAGGTACCATGCCGGCTGTTTTTGCTGAAGCGGGTATGGAGCATGCGAGACATTACGGCACAACCTTCGAGCAGTTTGCGAAGGTCTCTGTGAAAAATCACCACCATTCAACCCTTAACCCCAAAGCGATGTACCAGATTGAAACACCGCTGGAAACGGTGATGAACGCTGAGATGATTTCCTATCCGAACACGAAACTCATGTGTTCGGTTAATGTCGATGGTTCTGCGGCCGCTGTCTTAGTTTCCGAGAAGAAAGCCAAGGAGCTGGGTATGCAGAGGGCCGTCAGGATCAAAGCTTCGGTTTTGGCCAGTGATCCATTTACCGATCGTGATCTTGTTATGCCGGATGTCAATGCGGTCACACGCATTGCCGCTAAGCAAGCCTACGAAATGGCAGGTTTGGGCGCTGATGATGTCGACCTCGTGGAATTGCACGATTGTTTTGCAACGGCTGAGATTCTGCATTACGAAAACCTAGGGCTCTGTGCGGATGGAGAGGCTGGTCGCATGATTGACGACGGCGAGGTCGCCCTAGGAGGACGCGTCCCTGTGAATGTGAGCGGTGGATTGCTGTCTAAAGGTCACCCCCTGGGGGCGACTGGGATTGCAAATATCTATGAGGTTTGTACCCATTTGCGAGGCGAAGCGGGTGGGCGTCAGGTTGAGGGTGCGCGGATTGGTATGACCCATGTCATTGGACTGGGGTCGGCCTGTGGGATTCACATCCTCGAGAAAGTCGCTTAAGAGCAGCGTTGGATCGAAAGGGCCGGGTATAACCCGGCCTTTTTTTTGTGGGAGGAAATGATGCGGATCGGGGTTGGCAGCGATACCCATAACAAGCGTAAGAACTGTCGGCGCATTGTCGAGATCTTTAACGAGGCCTCCGTAGCGTGCGTGATTCACACTGGAGACATTACCCAGGCGAAAACGCTGGATGTGTTCGCGGACTTAACCATGCCTTTGATGGGTGTCTTTGGTAATAATGATCAGGAAAGGGAGGCGCTCGAGTCTGCGATTGAGCAATACGGGTTCGAATTTCGTGAACCTCCATGGGTGTTGACCTTGGCAGGCCGTTCCATTTGTTTGGTGCACGACCCCCTCGAATTTCCGTCCTCAGAACAGCATTCTTTTGATTTGAGATTGCACGGGCATACCCATCGCTTCTGTGAGGATCGAGTCGCAGGACAGCTGACGTTTAATCCAGGAGAGTGTGCTGGCATGATGCTCGGATTGAATGCCGTTGGCATCGTCGATCTTTCTGCGCTCACAGCCGAGGTGAGGAAATTTTGAGCGAAAAATTACAACCAGCCTATGGACTCTTGTCAGAGCTTTCTCTTGTAGACACAGGTTCGCCGCCGCCCATCGATCAGTGGAATCCAGAGCGACGATACCCAATTGATATGGTCATCAATGAAAACGGCGAATGGTTTTACCAAGGATCGGTGATCTCGAGGCCGCGCCTGGTTCGCTTGTTCGCAAGCGTGCTGAAGCGGATCGATGCGCATTATTCCCTTGGGTCGGCAAGTGAAGCCTGCCAGGTTGATGTTGCGGACGCGCCCTTCATAGGGATCGGTTTAACGAGAAGTGGTTCAGGGATTGAGCAGGCTTTAGTACTGCTGACAAATGTGGGGGATAAAGTCGAAATCGGTATCGAGCATCCTTTGCTTTTCCGTGAAAGAGCAGGGGTGCTCATCCCTTACGTACAAGTTCGACCAGGGCTAGACGCTAAATTGAATCGAAATACCTACTACGACCTGATGCAGTCTCTGATCGAGTCAGAAACGGCGCCCGGGTTATTTGGTATTTGGAGCAAGGGTCAGTATTTCGAGGTATCCACCCCAGATGTTGGTTGTTGAGCCGCCGTCCAAACAGGCGCTTATAAGACTATTGCGCGACTTGGTCGAAGGCCAGCAAGATCGAAGAACAGTGTTTAGCTGGCAGCAAGCGCTGCTCGCCCAATATGGATGGCAGATTCCTTTGTCGGTTTCAGAAGGCTACTGGTATTTTTACAGCCTTGGATCGTTGCTCGATACGACCTATCACGGCGGGCCGCTGATACGAGAACAAGAGGTGTTGGGAGACCGCAGCGACCTCGGAGGCGTGGAGTGCAGACAGCGGATTGGTGAGGTCAGTCGTTACCGAGCGCACCAGAGACCTGGTCAAGAACTGATGTGGCCACTCTTTGAGTGCGCACGGGTGGGCAAAGACCTGAACAGACTAGGGTTTAAATCTGTGCGGGGTGTCTTCGAAAAAAGAGAGGCAGTGGTCGAGCAGCTCACGGTCCGTTTTCGGGGTCAACACTTCTTGGTGCTGACGCATCCAGACGACCCCGAAGGGAAAATCTATGTTCTAGGCGAGATGCGCAAGCAAGCCGAGTTGCCTGAGTTGGTTGAAAGGCTCGGTCTTAGATAGCAGGGGTGACGCTTTGGCCTACGGTGCGTTAGAGCAGCTTACATATTGCCATAATTCGGTCCGCCCATGCCCTCGGGAACAACCCAGTTGATGTTTTGAGAAGGATCTTTGATGTCGCAAGTTTTGCAATGGATACAATTTTGCGCATTGATTTGAAATCTTGGTCCTTCCGCCTCTTCAACAATCTCGTAGACGCCAGCTGGACAATAGCGTTGGGCGGGCTCGTCATACTTGGGTAGATTCACTGCAATTGGAATACTGGCATCTCTGAGGGTCAGGTGGCAGGGCTGGTCCTCCTCATGCGACGTGCTGGTCAAGAAAACGCTGCTGAGTTTATCAAACGTTATGACGCCATCGGGTTTGGGATAATTGGGTCGTTTACAGGCTGACTGGTCCTTCAGCTTGGCGTAGTCAGGCTTGGGGTCGGTCCAAGTAAAAGGGAGCTTGCCCCTGAAAATGTACTGATCAACCCAGGCGAACATGGCACCGACCAACATTCCAAATTTGTGTTGAGCGGGCATGATGTTGCGCGCTGTATGCAATTCCTTATAGAGCCAAGAGGCCTCATAGAGTTCGGTGTATCGAGTCAGTGCTTCTCGACCTTCTGATCCATTGGACAGTGCCTCGAAAACAGCTTCCGCGGCAAGCATGCCTGATTTCATTGCTGTATGAGTCCCTTTTTGCTTTAGGTTGTTTAAAAAGCCAGCATCGTCTCCAACAAGAAGTCCACCAGGAACAATCAACTTTGGCAGCGCTTGAAAGCCACCTTTGACCACGGCTCGGGCGCCGTAGGCGACGCGTTTACCACCTTCAAGTGTTTTTCTGATTATTTTGTGTTGTTTGAAGCGTTGGAACTCATCGAAAGGGGATAGATGCGGATTGCTATAGCCCAGGTCAACAATGAGTCCGATGGCAACTTGATTATTTTCAAGGTGGTAGAGGTAGGAGCCCCCGAGGGTTCCTCCCGGACCAAAATCGAGGGGCCATCCTACGGTATGCACGACTTTCCCTGCTTGATGTTGGCTCGGGTCGACATCCCAGACTTCCTTGAACCCGATACCATAGTGCTGAGTATCCGAGTTTGCATCGAGTTCGAATTTTGCAATCAGCTGTTTGCCAAGATGGCCTCGGCAGCCTTCGGCGAAGAGGGTGTACCGGCCGTGCAGCTCATAACCGGGAACGAAGCTTCCCTTTTGCTCGCCGTTTGCATCAACACCCATATCCCCGGTTGCAATGCCTTTCACTGAGCCATCTTCATGATAAAGAATTTCGCTGGCCGCGAAGCCGGGGAAAATGTTTACTCCAAGTGCTTCCGCCTGTTCTCCGAGCCATCGGCATAGATTTGCGAGACTCGTAGCATAGTTGCCCTCGTTGTGCAGGGCAGTAGGGATGAACAAAGAGGGTAGACGCATTCCCTGATGGTCATCAGCCAACAAATAGACGTCGTCGGCTGTGACCGGATTTGTGAGCGGTGCACCCATCTCTTTCCAGTCGGGAAACAACTCATTGAGCGCGGTAGGTTCTACAACAGCGCCTGATAAAATGTGCGCGCCAATCTCTGAGCCCTTTTCAACTAAGCACACTGAAAGCTCGCGATCCGCCGCGATGGCGAGTTGAGAAAATTTGATTGCGGCGCTCAGGCCAGCGGGCCCGCCGCCTACAATCACGACGTCAAATTCCATTGATTCGCGTTCCATGGGTCGTTTCTCCGATTGGGGGCATTGTGATGGGCGCTATTGTAAGAAAAGTCGCGAGGGAAGGGAAATCAAGGCGTCATCAAAAAGCATCGATCAATGACGGTGATTGTGAGTGATAAAGCCCAAGTCGCAGTAAAAACAGTGGGTTGAGTCGTTTTGACGGTCTGTTCAGCGGATCAGTGAGCTTGTAAAAATGATGTTAAAACGGCAGAATACGCCCCTCAAAAATACGCCAGAAGCTCGTGGATCGAGGTGCTGGGTCAAATTTTTTCACAAAGCAGAG
>ERZ802830.4134-NODE-4134-length-11814-cov-6.71613_pt1 | contig 11814 bp, 8 predicted proteins | sample MGYA00345654_ERZ802830 | MGnify/ENA primary metagenome ERZ802830 (study PRJEB30503, sample SAMEA104212375) | marine metagenome | biome: Westerlies Biome; feature: [SRF] surface water layer (ENVO:00010504) within the epipelagic zone...; material: water... | reverse complement strand
TAATTTTAGAAGAGAAATATTTAAATAAAAAATTTAAAAATTATTTTATTTATACAGATAAGGTTAAATATTAACTTAAATAAGATATGGATATTAACAAAATTAAATTAGATAATAATTTTAAATTAATAGAAGCAAGTGCAGGAACTGGAAAAAGCTTTACTTTGGCTCACTTAGTTTTAAGAAATGTATTGGAGAAAAAGATCAAATCAGAGGAAATACTTTTATTAAGTTTCACGAAAAATACATGTACAGAATTAAGAGATAAAATACTTTCAAGATTTTGTAAACTCAAATTATTTTTACAGAATCCCGAAGAAACTGAATTAGATAATACTCTTTTAGAATGGTATAAAAACTTTCAAAAGGAGGAAACGAATCCGAAAAAAATAATATTTGATATTGATAATTTTATTAATACTATTTATAAACTAAAAGTAACTACGTTCCATGCTTTTTGCAATAATATTTTAGAGGAATTTAGTATAGATATAGGCTCAGCACAAGATCCATTTATTGAAAATAATATAGATAATTTATACCAAGATATAATCGATGATTTATGGATTGAGCAATTTCAAAATCTTGATCCAGAAATAATTTCTGCAGTTAATCAAAAAAAAATAAGTTCTATATATGGAAGTAAAATTAACAAATCATTTTTTGTTGAAATTTTAAAAAATATTGATCAAGAAAATATTTGCAAATTTGAAATAATAAATAAATATAAGAATATTGATATATCAACTTATTTAAAAGAATTTTTACATATAAATTGGAAAGCGTTTTGTGTTGAATGGAATAATAATGGGAAAGAATTATATCTTAAACTTATTTCATTAGGGAAATTAATAAAGGAAATTGGATGCAAAAGTCAGGTATATTCGTCCAAGCCAAGAAACAATAAGTTTAATCAAATAACTGAATGGATAGAAGATATTAATAAAAGACTTAATTCAGAAGATATAAGTCAACTTTTATATGAGATTTCAAATGAAGATCTTTTATTTAAATATTTTTATAATAAAAATATCAATAAAGAAATTAATAAATTTGATCTAAGTCTAGATTTTAGTAGGTTTAAATTACTTCAAGATAAAATTTATAAAATTAAAGAAGGCTTTTATACTGAATTTGTAAGAATATTTATTCAATTAGCTTATATAAAACTAATTACCTTAAAAAGAAGTTTATCTATTTTTAATTTTAATGATCTTATAAAGACTGTTGAGGAAAAATATCTAGGATCAGATCTTACCAATGATAAAAGTCTTTCAGAAATTCAAAATAGATTTAAATGTGTTCTAGTGGATGAGTTTCAAGATACAGATAATATTCAGTGGAGCATAATAAAAAAATTCTTTTATACAAATAATCACTTTTTACTTTGCGTTGGAGATCCAAAGCAGGCTATTTATAAATTTAGAGGTGGAGATATTGAAACTTATTTAGAGGCTAAATCTGATGCCATTGAAGTTTTTAGTCTTACAAATAACTTTAGATCTTCAAATAAATTACTTGATGTTATTAATAATCTATATAAAAATGGACTTAGAGAATCAAAACTTGAATATAATAATTTAAACTCTAAACTTAATAAAAGTTTTAATCATAAATTTGATTTTAAGAATGTATTTGAAATTGTAGAATTTTCAAGCAAAGAAGTTGATATTGAAGATCTTGTCACTAAATATATAGTTAGTTTTCTTTTAAATAATAATGAAATTGATATTAATAAAATTTCAATTCTTACCTTGTATAATTCTCAATGTTTAGAATTAAAAAATAAATTAATAAAGTTAAATATACCGTGCCAGATTAAAAATAAAAAAAATATCTTTGATACTGAAGCCAGTACTCTATTAGTCTTATTTATTGAATCTATATTATATCCAAGGCGTTATAGGAATATAAGTTTGTTGGCTACTTCTAAATTTATAGAAATGGATATGGCAGAATTAATTAATCATCAAATTAGTAAAAAAATTGAAATTTTAACTAATCAATGTATTTCATGGTCTTTGGAATTAAAAGAGAAAGGATTTTTAACCCTTGTTAATGAACTCATTATTAATTACAAGTCATCCTCAATTATATTTGATGCAGATTTATACTCGAATCTATTTCAATTGTCAGAGATAATTGAAATAGAATTAATCAATAATGACTTTAATCTAAATAAAGTATTTAAGTGGTATCTAAACCAATTAGATGATTCTTTAAGGAGTTGTACTGGAGACGATTATTTTACGAAAGATTATAATCTTCAAAATGGAATTAATCTTTCGACAATTCATAATAGTAAGGGACTTGAATATGAAATAGTTTTATGTCCCTACTTATCTATTATTTCCAATAAATCAAATAAAACCAAAGGTCCAATCTGGAAATCAAATTTGGATAGGTCTATCTATATCAATATTTCTAATAATTACAGTAAGGTAGAAGATTTTAAATTAATAGAAGAAAGAGATTTATTTAAAGAAAGTGAAAGATTGATTTATGTGGCTCTTACCAGGAGTAAATATAAGCTCATTATCTTTAATGATATTAATAATACAAATAATATTATTAATAATGATTTGTTACCTAACCTAGAAAATATTAATTTTCATAAACCTAAAATTGAACATAAAATAGAGGCAATAAATATTAGAGAAATTTCTAATAAATTCAATTTTAATGGTTTGAAGAATAATCTTTGGAAAATAAATAAAGTTAATACAAAAAAACCTAAAAAAATTCCTTCTGAAGAAGTTATTTCTTTCTCAAGTTATTCCTCATGGATTAGTAAAGAAAAAAAAACAGACTATGCTTCCAATCAATACAAGGATTATGAAGATAATATCTCAATTCTTAATAATTCCCAAGATACTAATTTAGAAAAATCAAAAAATTGTCCCAAATACTTAACTCTCTCCAATCCCTTAAGTGATTTTCCTAAAGGTACTATTGCTGGTACATGTTTGCATAAAATAATAGAGAGATTTGATTTTCAAAATGATAACAACGATAAATTACTTGATTTAATTAATGAAGAATTAAATTTCTTTCAAATTGATTCTTCTTTAGCATTAAATGTAAGAGAAGGTATATTGCGAATCATTAACGTCTCGCTTGGAAGGAAATTATTAAATAAAAAATTAATTGATATCTCTTCAAATAATATTCTAAAAGAGGTTAAGTACAATTTAACACTTTCTTATAATGGAAAAAATATTAATTCATATGATATTTCTAAATGCTTTCTATTGGATCAAGAATTTGAATTTGGTAAAAGCTACTCAAACAAAATTAATGATCTACAAATTCTAAATAAAGGTTTTCACTCAGGTTGTATTGACTGTGTAGTCCCTATTGGTAATAAGTTAGAGGATAGTAAATGGTGGGTAATCGATTGGAAAAGTAATTTTATTTCTGGAAGCGAAAATAGTGATTGTTTACCTGGAAACTATAACTATGAAAATATGAAAGAAGAAATGATTAAACATCATTACCCATTGCAATCTCATCTTTATCTATTGGCATTACATAGATTATTAAAGTGGAGATTAAAAAATTATCAACCTAATCTACATCTTGGAGGATATGTATATTTATTTTTAAAGGGATTACCTGACAAAAAGTTGTTTGAAAAATCTGTTGAGAAAGATATTTCTCCAGGAGTTTTTATTGGCCAGGCTCCTATAAATAGAATTAATTATTTAGATAAACTTTTTTAGAATGAATCATACTAATTTGGATATAGAAGCATTTCAATATAATCATATATTTAATCTCCTCCAGGATATTTTTGGATTTAATGAAATAAAAGATGGAGATTTCGTAAAAGATACTTTAAAAATATTATTAGAATTTGAGAAAAATGGTGAAACTATTGTAGAAGTTGATAAAAGGTTAATATTATTTGATTTATTAAAAGATGGATGGCCTAATGAACATTTAAAAGTTCTCAAAGATTTAGGATTGTTAAACTCCTTTAATTCCCCATTTATATTTAGTGATAGAAAATTATCATTAGCAAAATGGTCTGGAAAGATAAATAGAGTTATAAATATCTTCTTAAAGAAAATAGATAAAATCCCAATAAAAATAAATGATGATAATAAACTTCATCAAATTAAAAATATTTTTAAAAGTTCAAATTTAGTATTTCTGCAAGGAGGACCAGGAACAGGCAAAACAACTTTAATTATAAACTTTATATTAAATTCTTTGAAAACTGACAGTTTTTTAAATATAGGACTCGCAGCGCCTACTGGAAAAGCTACCTCTAGACTAAAAGAATCTCTTAATGAACAAAAAGATATAATTTTTAGTAAAAGTCTTGATCAAATAGAATGTCAAACTTTACATAAATGGATTTTTAATTCTGAACATAAAGCTATTAAATTAAAATTTAAATTAAAGGAATTAGATATTTTTATTATTGATGAAATGTCAATGGTAAATATTGATATTATAGAATTGATTTTAGATTTATTAGCTAAAGATTGTAAAATAATCCTAGTTGGTGATAAAAATCAATTACCTCCAGTAAAAAATTCCTCTATTTGGAATTATTTATTTGAATATTCTAATAATGAGGTAATCAAATCTTGTATAGTAAATCTCAATAAAACTTATAGAAATAGTGGGGATATTGAATTACTGAGTAATCTTATTTTTAATCCTACAGATTCCTTATTTAAGAAAAAGATAAAAGAATTAGAAAATGATAAAAAATCAAAAGAAGTTAATATCTTAAAAAGCATTAATAAGAATATTCCTCTAAGATTATTAAATGAAATTAAAGATTACATTAATAAATTACGAATTTCAACATCAAACTTAAGTAAAAAAGAATATATCTTTCAAAAAACATTTGGAGATTTAATAAGCCATGAAAAAGACTTAATAAATAATATTTTTACAGATTTACAAAGTCACCTTATCCTTTGTGAGAAGAATACTGGGACATGGAGCGTTGAGAATATAAATGATATCGTTTTAGGCCAGAGAAAACCTTATGACTTTACTAGCCTTGAAGAAGGGATCCCCATAATGTGTACTGAAAATAATAACGAACTCGGAATTTCAAATGGAGATATTGGAGTCTTAATAGGAAAAAATGAAAACCGGAAATTTCTATTTAGGAAATTTAATGATAATAATGATCTTGTAGTTGACTTTATTGAACCATCAACTCTTGATAACGTCGTGCCAGCAATTGCTATCACTATTCATAAATCTCAAGGAAGCGAATCTGAAAAAGTAAGTATTTTGTGGACCCAAAAATCTCAAATTAACAATTACAAGGAAGATCTGAAAGAAAGCAAATTAATTTTCTTTAGAGACAGTTATGAAAAGAGATTACTATATACCGCAATTACAAGAGCAAAGAATTTTCTGGATATTTATTTTCTTAATTAAGTTTTTATTTCGTGAAATCAGACTTATCTTTACCTCCAGATGTTAGATTAGTGATTCGGCTCTGAAAGGCTAGTCAACAATTTAATATTCTTTAGATAAATGTTGAATGCCTGATCAGTAGATAATCAGGCATTTTAATGGCTTCAAATAAAGACAATCAATTAGTAGAAAAAAATGACGATAATTTGGGGGTAGAAAATATTTCTAATAATCCTTCAATTCAATCAGAACAAAAATTAGAAGTTACAGAAGATGAAATTTCTTTTAAAGAAGAGGATATTGATAATGGATTTGCTTGCTTTGGGTTTAATAAATTAATATTAAATTCATTAGAAAGTAAAGGATATAAAACTCCTACACCTATACAAAAAGCAGCAATTCCAGAATTAATGCTTGGAAGAGATTTGTTAGGACAAGCTCAGACTGGTACAGGTAAAACAGCAGCCTTTGCTCTCCCATTAATAGAAAAGCTTGAAAATAATAAAGAATCAAACGCTAAAGTTTTGGTTATGACCCCAACAAGAGAGTTGGCTACTCAAGTAGCAGATTCTTTTAAAAGTTATAGTGCTGAATCAACTAATTTAAGGACATTAGCAATATATGGAGGAACTGATTTTAGGAATCAAATCTCATCACTTAAAAGAAAGACAGACATTGTCGTTGGAACTCCTGGAAGAATAATGGATCATATAAGACAAGGAACTTTTAAGATCAATAACATAAGTTGTCTTGTTCTTGATGAAGCAGATGAAATGTTAAAAATGGGATTTCTTGAAGATATTGAATGGATTATAGATAAACTTCCAGAAAATAAACAAATGGTTTTGTTCTCTGCAACAATGCCAAATGAGATAAGAAACATAGCAAAAAAATATCTAAATGAACCAGCTGAAATACTCATTAAAAGCGTTAAACAAGAAACTCAATTAATTACTCAAAAATATATTAATGTTCAAAGGCACCATAAGTTAGATGCTCTAAAAAGAATATTAGAAATAACGAATGAAGGAGTAATAATATTTGTGAGGACTAAATTACTTACTACCTCAATTGCGGAAGCTCTAGAAAACTCAGGTCATAGTGTAGCTGTTCTTAATGGTGACATCCCACAAAGTCAAAGAGAAAATACAGTTGATAGATTAAAAAAAGGATTTATTGATATTCTTGTTGCCACTGATGTCGCTGCTAGAGGCCTAGATGTTGAAAGGATTAAACTTGTTATTAATTACGATTTTCCTTTTGATAAGGAAACATATACTCATAGAATCGGTAGAACAGGGAGGGCAGGTAGGTCTGGGGAAGCAATTTTATTTGTAAATCAAAGAGAAAAACATTTTCTTAGGAATTTAGAAAATTCAACAAGAAATAAAATAGAAGAAATTGAGATACCTAATAATAAAATAATTAATGAAAAAAGAATGGGTAAATTAATTACAAATTTGAATGAAAGTTCTTTAGATCAGGAAAATAATGAAGAAAAAAAAGCTTTGATGATCGATATTCTGGATACCCTAAGAGAAAAGCATTCTATGGAAGATTCAAATATAGCAATGGCAGCTATTAATTTAGCAATAGGTAATAAATCTTTCTTTATTAACGAAGACGAGTCTTGGCTTTATAGACAAAATAATTCTGATCGTAATAGATCAAATAGAAATGGAAATAATCGTATGAGAAATACAAATAGAAGAAATAATTATCAAAACGATTCTTTTGAAACCTATAAATTTAATTTTGGAAAAATGGACAGAGTTAGAGTAGCAAATATTATTTCTTCTATTTGTACGTCTACAAATATTAATGGAAGATCGATTGGAAAGATACAAATATTTAATGAGTACAGCTTGGTAGATTTACCAAGAGATTTACATGGTGAAGTTAGGAAAAAACTAAAAAATTTAAGAATAAGGAATTAATTTTGGATCATGGGTTCTATTACAAAACATTTTGTTCTAGGAAGTTTTTTTCTTTTGTTCGGATTTTTAAATTCTGAATATTTAGCAGATACAAAAAATAATTCAATTATAAATTTGTTTTGTATTGAAAGTTTTAAGTTGGAAATGTTAAAAGCGAATTTAAATTATGACGAAGAAATTGCTAAAGATACTTGTAATTGCTACTTAGAAAAATTTAGAAAAGGTACTAGTCATCAACATTCAATTAATGAATGTAAGTTAGAAACTAAGAAAAAATTTAAATTATAATAAAACAACAATGAGATTTATAAATAATAAAAATCCTATATTTAGGCTTTATCTAAATTTAAGAGAGGAAAGGAGTCTACTTTTATTTGCTTTTTTAAGTTCAATAATAAATAAAATCTTAGATTTAGCTCCTCCAGTAATTATTGGGCTTGCTGTAGATATTGTAGTAAAAGAACAGAATTCTTGGATTGCTAGTTTAGGGATAAAGGAAGTGCCAAACCAATTAATATTTCTTGCATTTGCTTCTGGGATAGTGTGGTCAGCAGAATCTTTCTTTGAATATTTATACTCAGTTTTATGGAGAAATTTAGCCCAAATATCACAACATAAATTGAGAATTAAGGCTTATAAGCATATTCAAGAACTAGATATGGCTTTCTTTGAAAACGATAATACGGGAAGACTACTTTCGATATTAAATGATGATGTAAATCAACTCGAGAGGTTTCTTGATCAAGGCGCTAATCAACTTATTCAATTATTTATTACGGTTTTAATTATTGGGGGGACAATGATCTTTGTTGCGCCCAAAATCGCATTATTTGCTTTCTTACCTATCCCTTTAATATTTCTTGGATCAATAAGATTCCAAAGAAAGCTCTCTCCAAAATATAAAGATGTCAGGAATAAAGCAGGTCTTTTGGCTTCAAGATTAAATAATAATTTAAGTGGAATACTTACGATAAAGAGCTTTACTAAAGAGAATTGGGAGCTTAATAGATTAAATAAAGAAAGCCTTGCATATCAAAGAAGTAATAAAGCAGCAATAAAATTATCATCTGCTTTTATTCCACTAATAAGATTTGCTATTTTATTTGCTTTTATAGCAATTTTACTTATTGGAGGTTTTCAAACCTGGAATAAGGTCCTTAATGTTGGAACATATAGTTTTTTAGTCTTTATTACTCAAAGGTTGTTATGGCCTTTAACTACTCTAGGTCATGTTTTAGATGATTTTCAACGCTCAATGGCATCAATAAATAGAGTAATAGATCTTATAGATACCCCTATAAAAATAAAAGATGGCAAAATAAAAATTGGCTCTAAAGAGATAAAAGGTAATGTTAGTTTTCAAAATGTAAATTTTAATTATCCAGGTAGAGAATCAACATTAAAGAACATAAATTTTGAAATTCATAATAACTCTACATTAGGAATTGTTGGATTAACTGGTTCTGGCAAAAGTACAATTATTAAACTTCTTCTTAGAATTTATGATACCAATAAGGGTTTAATATCTTTGGATAACATTCCAATAAAGGATATTAATTTAAAAGATTTAAGAAAATGTATTTCTCTAGTAAGTCAAGAAACTTATTTATTTCATGGAACTGTTGAGGAAAATATTGCCTATGGGGCAACTAGTCCAAAAATTAAAGATATTGTAAAAGCATCTAAAATTGCTGAAGCTCATAAATTTATTGAACAATTACCGGATGGTTATAAAACAATCGTTGGGGAAAGGGGACAAAAACTTTCAGGAGGACAACGACAGAGAATTGCTTTAGCGAGAGCTGTTTTAAAAGATGCACCTATATTGATCTTAGATGAGGCTACTGCTTCAGTGGATAATGAGACAGAGGTTTTAATTCAGAAATCATTATCTAAAATAACTAAGGAAAGAACAACTATAGTTATAGCTCATAGATTAAGTACTATTAAAAACGCTGATAATATTATTGTTATAGATAAGGGCAAAATTATTGAGAGCGGGAAACATGAGCTGTTGCTAAATAACAAGAACGTGTATTCAGATTTATGGAATGTTCAAGTAGGTATTTAGAAAATATCTTTTCAAAAACTAAATTAAGAAGTTAAAAGACTCTATAACATTAGTAAACATACCATCAACTTTATTCCATCTCTCTTCATTTGTTCCGACGGCAAAAGTATATAAAGTTCCTCTGTCGATTACGACAGTCGCAAGTTCATGCCTATCTTGATCATTAAGATTTAATTCATACTCTAGATCATAAAAAATATGATTAGATGCTTCTCTTTTGTTTGCATCAATAAGTTTTACTGATCTTCCTGAACCCTCAGGCGCAATGACCTTAGTTATTAATGTTTGTCCAACTTCTTTTGGATCCCCTAATTGCTCTAATTCGACTTCTTTATTTACATCTGAAATCACCAAACTTAAAGTTTCATTACTATTAATTAGATCGTGATAAATAATTTCAGGCCCCCCATCTACTTTTACTCTTGTCCAACCTGTTGGATATAAAAAGGCATATCTTCCATCGGGACTCTGATAAGCCTCTAATCCTGCATTGATTCCTCCACTGCAGGCACTTAATGCAAAACATAAAATTATTAATAATAAATTTTTAAAAGGGTTAATTTTCATATTTTTCATTGTTGTTAGAAATTATTAACTAAAAATATAATAAGACATTAAAAGCAAACAAATAAATCCAATTACAAAAAATGCGTCTAAATTGTTTCTAGAAGAAATTTAATCTTGATAACTTTTACCAAACCACTTTCAAAATTAATTGCTCATTTTGAGAAATTTCCAGGAATAGGTCCAAGAACAGCTCAAAGATTAGCATTATTTGTTTTAAAACAACCTGAAAGTAGTATTAGAGATTTTTCTAAATCATTATTAGAAGCACGTAGTAATGTTGGCTATTGCAAAAAATGTTTTAATTTAACTTCAGAAGAAGAATGTGAAATATGCAGAAATACTGAGAGGAATCAAAAAATAATTTGTGTAGTAGCAGAAACTAAAGATTTACTCGCTTTAGAACGATCAAGGGAGTTTAAAGGGACTTACCATGTTATTGGAGGTTTAATTTCTCCTATGGATTCAATTAGTCCAGAATTGTTAGAGATCAGAAGTTTAGTTGAGAGAGTAAGTAAATCAGACATTGAAGAAATAATACTGGCACTTACTCCAAGTGTTGAGGGCGATACTACAAGCCTTTATATTGGAAAATTACTAACTCCTTTTACTAAGGTTACTAGAATTGCTTATGGTCTTCCTATGGGGAGCGAACTTGAATATGTTGACGAAGTTACTTTAGCGAGAGCCTTAGAAGGAAGAACAAATTTAATTTAAAAATGGAAAATAAGAATCAGATTAAAGTAGAAAAAATTTTAAGGCTTCCTTCTTGGATAAAATTCCCTATTAGTAAAGCTTCAGAATTTGAGAAAATGCAAAGGCTCATTAAAAAGTCAAATATACATACAATTTGTGAAGAAGGGAGATGTCCTAATAGGGCCGAATGTTATGCCTCAGGGACTGCTACTTTTTTACTTGGTGGATCAATTTGTTCTCGTGCTTGCGCTTTTTGTCAGGTAAGCAAAGGTAAACCAAGTGAATTAAACAAATATGAAAGTATTCAAGTAGCAGAAGCGGTGAAAATTCTAAATTTAAAATATGTAGTACTTACATCAGTAGCCAGAGATGACCTCCCCGACCATGGAGCAAATTTATTTGTCTCTACGATTAATCAGATTAGAAAAATTGACCCAAAAATTCAAATTGAAGTTCTTACCCCTGATTTATGGGGAGGTGGAAAATCTTTTGAAGATAAAGATAAACTTCAAAAAGATAGACTTAAAAAAATTCTAGAACAAAGGCCAATTTGTTTTAATCATAATCTTGAGACAGTGGAAAGGCTTCAAAAAGAAGTTCGAAGAGGTGCTAATTATAAAAATTCAATAGGCTTATTAGAAAAAGCAAAGTCTATTGCTCCTAATATTCAAACAAAATCAGGAATAATGTTGGGTTTAGGAGAAACGTTAGAAGAAATAGAAACTACGATTCTTGATCTTAAAAAAGTGGATTGTGATCAAATTACAATTGGACAATATCTAAGACCTTCATTGAAGCATTTATCAGTTAAGAAATATTGGGAACCAAAGGAGTTTGAATACCTAAAAAGTTTTTGTAAGAAATTAGAGTTTAAAAAAGTATCTTGTGGCCCTTTAGTTAGAAGTAGTTATCACGCTGGTTAAACTTTTTCAATTGAAAGAAAGTTTTTCTTTCATTTTGTTTAATACATAAGAACAGTCTCCTTTCATTAATGTTCCCGCTCCGCCCCAAATTAATCTTAAGAAAAGGTCTATTGGACTAGAGCCAACTTCTTTTACAACTTTAAATCCTATAATATTAAAGTATCTGACAAGTTTTTTACTATATCCTTCTGTATCATAACTGTCTAACAATCGTGCTTTTTTACTAAATTTC
>ERZ802830.4133-NODE-4133-length-11817-cov-6.33464_pt1 | contig 11817 bp, 22 predicted proteins | sample MGYA00345654_ERZ802830 | MGnify/ENA primary metagenome ERZ802830 (study PRJEB30503, sample SAMEA104212375) | marine metagenome | biome: Westerlies Biome; feature: [SRF] surface water layer (ENVO:00010504) within the epipelagic zone...; material: water... | reverse complement strand
GTTTAGCTCCTGCTCAAGCTCGTCTGCGAGTTTGTTTACTTCGTAGTCCATGTTTTACCTCTTACGTCGTATTGCGTTGATTGCGAAGGGTTTAATTTTTCTTTCTGCCTATTTTCTTCAGCTTCAGCCTCGAAAAAAAATCAAGTATATTCATCTATCTATCCATAAAAAAATTAAGCAAACCCTGCATAGCGCCTACACGTCGAGCAGGAAGTTGAAAAACCTCAGATCCTCCTGCCGCTATTGCCTTGAGAAGATCTAAAGGTTTAAACTCTTCTCCAAAAGCGCCTTTGGCTTTTCCTATCTGGGTGTCCATCTGATCTCTGCCGGCCTGACGTGAAATAGGATACATCTGCGCCAGACTAGCGCCTGCCCGTGGGCCGAACATTTCTATCTGATCCATAAAAAATGGTTTATCGTCTGTCCCTGTTGTCGTGTTCTCGTAAATATCGAGAGCTCGCTGCAACGTGTCTTCGCTATACTTAAAGCCTTCCTGATCGGTTTCGCTCGGGCCATACGCGCCTTCTTTATCTCCGGTTATAAAGTAATATCTTTCGCGTATATCCATCACCACTTCACCTTGTCTGCCCAATACGCCGCCGACATTTTGCCTTTGGCGATGTTTTTACCGTGTCGCGCTTTAAATGATGCGCGTTTCTTCTTCATCTTGTCGCTCTCTCCTGCCTTCGGCTTTCCTGCGGTTTTAGCGCCCTGTTGGCCAAACCTGATCGTCTTTACCTTATCTCCAGATTTCGCAACCACAACGTGCGACTTCTTCGGGTGGTTCGGCGTGCGTTTAGGCTTGTTGTAGCCTGAGACGCCGGCGCGAGCTAGGCGTGGGTCTTTTTTACTTTTTCTTTCCGCCACTTTTCTTCGCTTTCTTCGCAGTCTTAGCAGCCGCCTTAAAAGCTTTGGCTGTCGGTGCGCCTTTGGAGCCCACTTTACGCATTTTCTCTGGTGTTTTACCTGCCGCCTTCTGGCGCTTAATTCTTTCACGTTTAGCGTGAATATTAGCGTATAAGCCCGTTTTCTTGGCCATTACTTCTTTTTTCCCATCTTGCGTTTAGTCGTCGTGCCGTACTGCATTTTCTTACCAGACTTCTTTGCAGCTTTCTTCGCGGCTGCCATTCCCTTCTTGCTATATGAATACTTTTTTCCGCCGACCATAGGCATGACAAATCTCCTTTACGGTTAATTTGCGCCAATAATACAGCATTATACGAAAAAAGAAAGACCGCGCATGTGCGCGGCCAGTTGAGGGAGGTCAATACGTATGGAGCGTATCCGAGGGTAGTGTATCACAGTTTTCCGATTTTGCGAAAAACTTTTTTCATTATGGGGGTTGCATATGTGTTAACAATTTGTTAACATAGTTATATAAGGCGAATCAAAGGAGGATCACATGACGCGCAACGAAAAAATACAAAAAGCAGATCGTATTGCCGCAAACATTATTGCGAAAAATCCTGATATGTCGCCAGAGTTTGCAAAAGGTTGTGCTGCATACATGGTGCTTACAAATCAGTATAAACTTTCTCAAGTTCGTATGCCAGTGTTTTTGGCAGGAGAACACGGTTACGACAAGTTTGTAGCACAATTATAATCAACGGGGGCTTCGGCCCCCACTACACTAAAGGAGGAAACAATGTGTAGCCCAATGACTAAAGAAGAAAGAAAAGCACTAACTGAATTAGAAACAAAAGTTTACAATACAATTAAAGAAATAATTGAATTTGAGGACGTTTATTGCGTTCACGTTAAGGGTATCTGGCAAGAAACAGATCTAAACATTTCGCAAGTAAAAGGATGTATCGGATCATTAATAAAAAAAGGTGCTGTTGCAGAAGTAGAGCCAAATCACTTTGAGCATTTAGAAATTTAATCAACGGGGGCGTAAGCCCCTCCACAACTGGATAGGAGGTATCCAATGAAAAACATCAACATCAAACCAGTTAACCACGGCACAACTAAGGCCGACAAAAACCGCTACTGCGGCCCGTCAGTCATTAGCGCCGTAACAGGCATGACAACCGGAGAAGCAGCTCGTCTGCTTCGCCATGTCAGTGGACGTAAAGCAATCAAAGGCTCATCCGTTAGGGACGTCACATCCGCTCTAGAGATGTGCAACATCAAGTGCACCTATCAAGCTTTTGGCCTCAAGCTAGGCCGCAGCAAAGGCCCAACATTGGCGGCTTGGCTCAGACATACTGTCAAAGAGCGCACTGCTAAACGTGTCTTTCTTATTGTCGCAGGTTGGCATTGGCAAGTGGTGCAAGGCAAACGTATCGTCTGCGGCATCCTCAAGGAACCGACATCAGTGCGCGACAAGCGCGTAAAAAGACGGGCTCGCGTGGCTAACGTGTATGAGCTGTCATCTCTTGGCACTCTCCAAATACCTGCCGAGGCACGTAAGCCAAAGCGTAGCGCATCGCCAGAAGCGTCTGACTACACTCAAGCAAAGCGCCTAGCTAAAAAGCTAGACCTTGTGATCGAGCTCGATCAGATCGGCCCGTCACGTAAGTACGACGTGCAGAAGTGGATCGTCGATTACAAAGACGTCGGTGAAAACGGCGAGGAGCTCGACTTCGCCGACATGGGCGTTATCGATGGCCACTGCTCATACGATTGGAGCGAGGTTCTTTGGAAGCTCGACGAGATCCAAGAGTACCGCAACAAACACGGCTACAGAACAGCCGCCTAAACAACGCCCCTAATACCACGCTTTATCGGCCGGCTCCATGAGCCGGCTGAACTCGTTCCAGATGCCAGTGTCGTGTGATCGTTAGCCAGTGACAAGCAAACGGCGTCGGCTCTGTCAGGCGAGGCAACGCCCCTCTTCTTCATCGCCTCCTTCGATTCAACTTGGATCTTACCGGCCGAGGTAAAGTGATAGCGAGGCGCCGCGAGCTCCGCATACAACGCATCGTCACGCGGCAAACGCACGTCCATGCCCTCAAGCCACGCCTTGCACTTAAACCAGATCTCAGCGCGTAAGTTTAAATACGTGTCCTTCGACATCGCACGCTCCGACACGTTTAAGCCACGCGCAGGCAAGCCCACCTCACGCAATCGATCCAAAACGCCTGCACCGAACCCGTTGCTATCGACGATGATCTCCGAGGGCCGCCTAGACGGGGGCAGCGCATCGTATTCCGCCTTAACAGCCCCAGAGAGCTGCATCAGGTCGAGATTACGCCACACGGTGAGCGGATGGATCACCGGCCCCTGCCGCTTGCAGAGCACGCTGCTATCGTTGCCCTGCCGTGCGACGTCCAAGCCCCACACATAAGCCGCGTCCTCGTGCACCTTAATGTCGTTCGCCATCGCGTGCTCGATCAGCGCCACGGGTATCACCGTATCCTCCTCGGACGGGGGAAAGTTGCCAAGAACACGCACATGATACGCAGGGCTGTCCTCGCCGTAGCGCCGCTTCATATCATCGATGTAATCGTCGGACACTCGAGGCGAGCTCACACAGGAAACGTGCATCGTGTGCCAGTCATCGCGGAGGCGATTGTGGGTGTCGTAAAAGAAGCCCGTGTTCCGCGTTGGGTTGCCCGTAAGCACCGTCGTAGCATTGTGCCCCGACATCGATCCACTGGCGGCCTCAAAAACGGCATTCGGCACGCCGCTCGCCTCGTCGGCGATTAAAAGCACGTCTGAACTATGCACACCTGCGAGCGCCTCCGGCTGCTCCGCCCGAGACGTGCGAACCGATATAAACGTGCTCTCGGGGCTTCTTTTCAGCTCAATGCGATCAGACTTAACCTCTAGCAACTTGTCAAAGGGCGGCTTGAGCCTCTTGGCTACATTTTTCATTTCTGCGAAGCAGGCGTCAAAGAGCTGCGCCGAGGTGGGCGCCGTGACCACCGTCTTACTCGGGACGCGCATCAAGACGTGCCAGACGGCAGCCATGGCCACGGCAGTTGATTTACCGACACCGTGGCCAGATCTGACGGTGATGCGTCGGCGCTCCGGATCTGCCACCGACATGAGCAGCTCGCTCTGCCACTCGTCGGGGGTGACGCCAATGACCTCCGTGGCAAAGGCGACGGGGTCGCTCTGGTAGCGTCGCATCAGTTGGAGGAAGGGGTTATCGGTAGGCTTGTTCATGTGGGTGCTCCGTTATGTGGAAAATTTTTTTCGGGGGATGTGTGGGAGGGTCATTTGCATTTGCACCCGTCGCCGTAGAATCAGGGGGGGGTCAATCGTGATTTCTCTGCATCGCAGCATGCTATAATACCGTTTTGTTAACATAATATATATTATGCGAATACAGAACGTAGCAAAATCAATGACTTAGCCCGTTGCTGCGTCGCGGCGATAACATTTGTGTTAACTTTATTGACTTTTACGCTGCATCGCAGTATTCGCGCACGCGCATATGCGTCGGTCTCTCGATGCGCGGAATCACGGCTCAACATCGCTCACGTCCTCCGCTTTCCCTTCGATTACGTCGCCACTGACTTCACGCAGCAACGCCGCAGCTTCCGCGTGTAAATCGCCAACGCTGATGTTCACCGCAACCTCTTTGTGCCGCGTATCGTATTGCGGATTAAGTTTCGCCGCCATCCACTTATCCGTATCCACTTGCAACCGTGCAGAGTTGATCGTGTTATCTTCTACATGCGTATTCACAGCCGTCATAACAGCTCTGGACGCATAAAAGTGAGCAGCTTGCTCTTGAGCTTCAGCGTAACGCTGACGACGTCCCTCGACGCTATCAAGCCATCTCGCCCACAACTTATACCCAATGCCGATCTCCTTCAGTAGATCCGTCAGCGTCGTACCAGTCGCCAACCGGTTGAACAGCTCGTCCTCACCTACCTTGTTCACTTCAGCAATCTTTGCGTCTCCAATTGCACCCATCTTACTTCTCCTCGATACTTGCGTGCTCGCTCACGAAAGCAGCCACGGCTTTCATAACATACGGCATATCTCGTGGCGGAATAATCGCCACCAGTTTACCATCAACCCAGACCCTCAGTCCATCGTCATACACCGACCATCTTACCACGGTATCTCATCCTCCATAATTGGTATCGTATTCCCTTTATCCACAATATGCGTAATCTTCGCCTTCGGGAAGGACGAGAACGCATCGTTCAAAAACGTATCGCTAAACTCCTGCCGCACAATTCGCGCTGCATCCTCAAAGCTATACACAACCCAATCGGGATACTTCACTCGCAACTCAGCCACGCCCTCCATTGCAAAGCAGACGACGTTATCACTATCCTCCATCGTCACGGCGTATGCGTGCGGCGGCAACGGCTCATGCCCTGCCGCAAGCGCAGACTGCTCCAACTTATCCCACGCCTTCATAAGTTGCCCTGCGACCTGATGCGTCGCCACGACGTCCTGCTTTTCCACAAATTTCCCGAGCGCCTCATACGCCGCCCTAAATCTTCCGGCGAGCTCTGGCTCAACGAGAGACGGTAGACGATCTCCCCACTTCCGCTCCATCTCCCTCGCCTTACGATCCAACGGCTCTAGCTGACCCCACACCGCCGCAGAGATCGGCTCCGCTTGATCGCCATGCCGAGTATCAAACGTCTTCCTATCTTTCGCCTTGTTTGCGCTTATCCTTCTTTTCGCCGCCATGAACCTACACCTCCTCTTTTCCGCAGTTCAATCTAATACGTCCGAACTTACCGCCGCAGTTACGTATATATACGTAACAACTGCGGCGGAAGGTTTTTGACGTTATTTTCCGCACTCCTCGCAGTCTTCCGCACTTCAACTGCGGTAACTGCGGTAACACCCTAACGCCCCTCAATGGATCGTCTCGCTACCGTTCAGCGACAGCTTGAGCATACGCTGTAGGTCTGCCATATTTCTGTTGGCATCGTGCGCCACATCCACCATCGCATCGAACAAAAGTATATACTTCATCACGTCAATCGGCGCCGTCGGCAGGAAGTCTTTCTCCCACACGATGCTCGCCTCACCGGCCGCATCGTCCCAGATGATCTCGGCAAGCTTGAGCTTATTTTCCATTGGCCAACTCCTTGAAGCATGACATATCAAAGTAGACGACGGGCTCGACGTCCTGCGGATCTCCGCGCTGCATCGAACCGCCCTGCGCGACACTGAGCGGCGCAATATGCGGCGGCAGCTTGCAGATGCCTGCCTTGTCGCTCCACTGCACGGCTAGGTAGCATGGCAGCCCCGTCGTCTGAGTTAACTGGCTCGCCATCATTACCTTGTACAGCGAGATCATGTAGGTCGGATACTTGTGCATCGGCGTCCTTCTCTGCCGCATCTCCATAAACGCCTTCGCTATCCCGTCCTGCGTCAGCATGTAATCTAGCGACAGCTTAGTCGGCATCTTCACAAATTTATAGTTATACTTGGCCCCGATCATCTCCGCGAGCCTCCTCTCGCTCTCACGATCCTGCTCCGTCTCGTAAAGAGGTCTACTCATTGGCTTTCCTGCTCAATCACTTCAAGGTCTTCATCATCTAAATCTATTTCGGCTTCACTTGGTAACCACCTTACAAAACGCTCTGCGTATGAATATGGAAACTCGGCTTTATGTATGTACCACTTTTTTATTTCTGCATCCCATTTAGCGCCTTTTTCTTTTGCTCTGTCTTTTTCCTCAAATGGACAATTTAAATAAGTTCGCTTTGGCAAATCTCTTGATAGCCATTGCCAATCCACACTTTCTAGCTGAAACATTTTTGCATCGTAATATAAGCCATTTTCAACGCCTGCCTCGATATATTGAACCGCCGCCTCACGTTGGTCGAAAACCTTGCTGACATTTCCGCCAGAAACATTTTCACATATACATAAATATAAGCTCATTTCTCCTCCCTCTCGCCTTCCTGTAGCAGCTTGAGCTGCCTGATACGCCACGCGACGACCTCAAGCTCCACAGCCATGTGCTCCGTTATCACGCCGCTAAAGAGCGGCTTACGATCTCTCGCAGTCAACGCCTCACCGGCGATAAGCGCAAATGTGTGATCCTTCTTGGACAGCTCAAACGTAACGTGCGCCACCTCGTATTGCTCGCGCTCCGTATCCGGATGCCTGCGCTTTGCTTTTATGCTATGCGTGCTCACAGCCCTGCCTCCTCCCTCGTAATCCACTCGCCCACGATAACCACCGGAACCTCACGCCCATCGCGTTTACTGAGCCACGTCGAGTGACGCAGTACGTCGGTCTCTAGCCACTGCTTGGCAACCGCCTTCGCACGCGCCTTCTCGTGCTTCTTGTCCAAGTCTAGGTCGAGCACCTTTGCCACGGCAGCGCCGATCCAGTTCTTCGCCCTCACGTCTGAGCGGTACGGCTCGTCGTTGCTTTCCGCCTCCCCGACGAGACGCTGCACCGCCATTGCATCTTTAGAGCTGATCCCGTCAAACAGATCTGGCATTGCAAACGACGTCGCCACGCCCACATACTCCCCGTTGGGTAGCTGCACGCCGACCATGCGTCGGTACACGGCCTTCGCCGCAGGCGGCGCTAGGTTTGCCTTGCCATCGTCAACGCGGAAGATGCCGAGGCTCTCCTGCTCGCTGACGCCAAGCTTCAGCGCATCCTCTTGGCTAATCTTGTTGATGACCCTCGCAGCCCTCGCCGCACCGATGAGCGAGCCTGCGCCCCTGACGCTGTCCACCGTCGCCTCGTCACCATTGCCTTTACGTATGTGATGCACCAAGCCGACACTGCAATCCGTCGCGTCGCAGACACGCCGCACGGCTGCCACGGCTGCATTCATCGCCACGTTGTCATTTTCGTTTATCTGGTTGGCGCCAACCCACGGGTCGATAAAAGCCACCCCGATCTCATGCTGATCGATCTTGCGAATCATGTAGTCAACGAGCTCGTCGTGCACCTCAATGCCGTCCCGTCCTTGGCTCGCAAACATGATCTGCATGTCACGCCCTGCGTCTAAAAATAGCCTGCCTTCAACGTCTTCTGGCGCAATGTTAAAGTGCAGCATCGCCGCAACTAATCTGCGCTGCATCTCTTCCAACGGATCTTCGAGGTTGACGACCCAGACGTTACACTGCTCGCGCACTTCCTCGCCGAGCAATGGTTTGCCAGTGGCAATGGCCAATGCCTCGACGATTTGCATCGACGTCTTACCGACGCCTCCTGCGGACGCTAAGACGCTGACGTTGGATCTGATGTAGTGGTTGCCATAGATCCAACGCCGCGCAGGGATCAACTTGGGGTCGATCCAAGTGAAGGGCGTCGGCCACTGCCTCTCGGCCTCGATTGCCTCTTGCACTTCCTGTTCCACTGGTTTAGCTACCGCGAGCGCTTCACGCAGCTTGGTTTCACCGACTTCTCGTAGGTAGTCGTTAGCATCTTTGACGTTATCGACGCCGAGTGCGTTGAAGCGCACGACGTAGACGCTAGTAGAGCCGTCGCCACTGAGCACGTCGGACACGGCGTCTACGTTTAGATCTGGGTCGGCGCATATCGTTACATCTGAGGCGCGTGGCACGTTGTAGGTAGACATGCCTGCCTTGCCAAACGTACACACCACTGTAGCCTCGTCTCCGACGGCCTGACGCACGCTCAACGCATCCTCCGGCCCTTCTGTCATTATGATGGCTCCGCCGTCGTGCTCATCACCAACGCGCATGACGTTGCCTGCTATCACGCCTCGGCTGTACTTGCTAATCCCGTTGTGCTCGCGCTTACGCCCCTCGGGAGTAAGTAATACGCTCTGGATGCCCTGCACCTCACCTGATTCGTTTACCGCAGGGAAAATAATCGCAGGACCGTCATATACGCTCGGGCTAAACCGCGCTATGTTTGTAGCGGAGCTTGCTCTGAGGCCACGGCTGTTAAGATATAGCAGCGCCGGCCTTACCGCATCCTTGTTTTCTCTGGTGATCGGCACGCTGCGCTCCCACGTCTCGCGTGCTCGCTTCATCTTCTCGTTGCGCGTCTCGTCGTCTCTGGCCAATAGATCCGAGGACGCGAGCTTACTGATTAGGCGGTCGAACTCGCTCGCCGTGTATGGCACGGCTTCCGAGTTCTCAAGCTTCTTCGGGTTCTCGCCACCGCGCTTGAAGCCTGATCCAATGGTCGCCTTTATCTCTAGCTCGTTTAATCCGATTTGCTTTGCCGCCCCGTGCAGATCCACAATGGCGGCGTCTAGTAGTGCAGGCGCGAGGTGCGCGTGCCTTCCGAGCGTAAAGGCTGCCTTGTTTAGCACCTCATTACGCCCTCCCTTCATGGCGTGCACAACGTCTCCCAAAACGCTCTCACGTACCTTCTGAAAATATGATTCGCTCATCCTGTTTATCCCTGTTAGTGCGACGCCCCGACCATTGCCTAAAGTTGGGGCGTCGCGTGCCCCTAGTTAAAACCGAAGTCGGTTTCAGTAGAAGCAGCCGGCGGCGTCGTCGGAGGAGTTGCCGCCGGAGCCGGAGGGGAACCCATAACCTCCGGTTTCGCTTCGGGCTTATCGATCCAAGTGCGGATGTTAAAGCCGATGTCGTATGACGTGCCCTTGCCAACCACTACAGGCGTCGAACTGGTAACTTGTATTACCGGTATCTTGCCTGCGGCGAACTCGGGAGCCGTCTCAGCTTGGTTATATAGTTTTGCGATAAACTGACCTAAACCGTATGAATTGCCGCTCATGGACGCCTCACGTCCGTCTGAGAGCCAACAGTCTACCTCGAAGCCTTGCTTGTGACTATCGCTTGGTCTTGGCGTTGACTGCGACGGGCTAGGCCACGCCTGCCAGTCTCTGATGCCGACATCGATATGCAACCACCCGAAGGCAACGTTTTTGATGTCAATGGCGAAACCCTTCTCCATATCAATAGTCTCGTCGCCTCCCTCGGCTTTCACCCACCACTTATTCTGTGGCAGATTTGAGCGAATAAAGTTTGATGATGCGGTACTCTCCGCAGATCCGAATGAAATTGGCATATGTGTCTCCTTGACTAGTTTGCCGAAAATTTAAAAGCATATGGCGGTATCTGGAGAGTTTGCAGCTCCCCGTAACCGTAACCCCATACACCGTTCTTTTGCGCCGCCGCATATTGCTCGAGCGCGTACTTGACTGCCGCGCTGCCCTCTTCGAGCGTGCGCCAATCGAGTTCGTATACTCCTACTGCGTAGGGAGCTTCCTTACCCACCGCAATAAATATGAACCGGTCAATCTCGATCCCGTTCAACGTCATTACACGTCGGTAAAATTGATCTTGGATGTGGTAGCCAAAGTTAGCCACCTGACGGGCGAAGCCTTCTGGGCTCGGATCTACCGTCGTCTTCAAGTCGATCAGCGCCGCAATGTCCTTACGCCACCCGTCGGGGCGAGACCGTATGTCTACATTGTAGATGCTGTCATGCGCGAACACGCTCGCCTCGACCGCCAGATCTCCTGACAGCAAGTCTGCGGCAGCCGGATTGCTTCGCACTGCCTCGGCCATTTTAACGGCCTGCTTGTAATCTGCGTCCGTCAGTAACACGGCGCCTTCGGCGTCGGCTTTCTCCTTGAGGCTTGTCCACTCCTTGCCTCGGCGCGTCTCAGGGCCGCACCAGACGCTCTTCTTGAGATGCGGCTCAAGCGTCAGCGTATGCGTCGCCTTCTTGAGATGCGGCTCGAGCGTAAGCGTGTGAGTTGCCGTGCCAATATCGAAGGCGTGGCTGTGCTTGTACTCGCCATACTTGAAATGTGCCAATGATTTCATGGCAATTGTCTTTGCGCCAGACGCGCTCAGAGCGTCACTGAGGTGGTATTCAGCGTTTGGCATGGTGTAATTGATAGTCACGTTCTTCCCCTCCCATAGAGTGCTATGAGCAGCGCCTCTGCGCGGTGCTCGTCTTTCTTTCGTTTTAGATCCGACGCCAACATCGGAAACCATTGCTGTGCGAGCCGTCGGGCTGCGTCTTTGTCTTTTGGCAGGTTCAAGCTGCGCTTCCAGTTGTTTGGCGTCACAAGTGTATACGGGGCGCGGCTTAACGCCGCCGTCGTAACAATCTGCCCGAAGCCATAGCCAAGCTTAAACGTGGAGCTAACGCCCTGCTTTGGCATCGCCTGTTGGCGTTCAATGTAAATGTGGTCAACGTCTGCACTCGTCAATATGTCGAGCAATGCCACGACATCTACGCCGCCTTCGCTATATACTGGCAAGTCGTGGACTTCCGCCCAGTTCTCTCCGACTAGTGCGACACCGCCAGTGCGGTAGCCGCAATCAATCCCCAATGTTAATGCTGAACTCATGCCCTTTATCCCTTCCGTATTTTATTATTAACATCTCGATAAGTTGGGACTGGCTCATTCTTAAATTCTCGCAATCCTTGCAAAGAAAATCGTAAACTTCCTTGCGTAACCTCGGACCGATTTGTTTTAGTTCCAGTGGCATTTGTTAACTCCGTTTTTTCTTAGTGTTAACTTGTTGTTAAAAAGAAAGCAAGGGGGCTGTTGCCCCCGTTGATATTACAAGTTGCCTGACTCGTCTGCCCACATATCAATATGCTGAATACATCTTTTTAAGGTTGGGAACATTCTCATATGATAAAGTTAATATGATGAATACATCGTTTTAAGGTGGTGAACATTCTCATATGATAAAGTTCACACATTTCACTAAAATAAAAAACATTGTCAGCTCTTCCTCTTTCTAAATCATAAATGTGCCAATTAGATTTTCCGCCTAAAACTCTACGCATAATGCCATATCTACCGTATTGGTAATTTCCTGTTTGAAGTTTTTTTGATAATTGCTTGTACATGTGATCCTCCGTTGATTCTTTCTATATATATAAGTTAACAAAATGTTATCACATACACAAGCCCCTTTGAGTAATTAAACTATTGTTGTAAAAGTAAGTATG
>ERZ802830.4132-NODE-4132-length-11818-cov-5.71997_pt1 | contig 11818 bp, 7 predicted proteins | sample MGYA00345654_ERZ802830 | MGnify/ENA primary metagenome ERZ802830 (study PRJEB30503, sample SAMEA104212375) | marine metagenome | biome: Westerlies Biome; feature: [SRF] surface water layer (ENVO:00010504) within the epipelagic zone...; material: water... | reverse complement strand
TCTTGCAAATTCATTGCCATTTCAATGAGAAATTGTTTAAGCTCAATAATTCCCGTTCCATCCGTATTGCTCACCACAAAACTCTGGCCGCTTGCCATCGGGATATGTGTTTGGATGGAAGCGAGCAGTGCTTCGGCAACGCCTGAACGCTCTGAAACGTCGACTTTGTCGATATGCGTTACCACAATGACATAATCATCCACACCCAACAAACGCAGCACGTCTAAGTGTTCAATGGTTTGAGGCATCGGCCCCTCGTCTGCCGCAACCACTACTAACGCAAGGTCTACGCTACACACGCCAGAGATCATCGTATTGATAAAGCGGTGATGACCCGGCACGTCGATAAAGCTGATATTGAAGCCCGCCTCTGTCTGCAAAAAAGCGTATCCGAGTTCTATCGATAACCCACGTTGTTTTTCTTCTTTGAGCCTATCGGTATCAACCCCAGACAACTGTTTAACCAGGGATGTCTTGCCATGGTCGACGTGTCCTGCGGTCGCGACGATCAAAGTAACAGAGGCTCTAAATGACGTGCCTGTTCGATAAATTTTTCATCATCGTCAAGGCATCGTAAATCGAGCAATAGTTTACCTTCGTGCAGACGTCCAAGGACAGGAAACGGTAGCCGCCTCATCGCTTCAGACAGCCGACGTATATCAGCATCGGTGATCGCAGTAATGGCTAACGCATAGCTCGGAATATTTTGAACGGGCATGGCGCCACTGCCAATCTGACTGAGGCATGGCTGTGGCTCCACGGTAAAACCGTCTGGCAAGCAGCCTGCCAATTGAGGCGCCAAAAATACTGCTTGTTCACGGATGAGACTTTGTTCCTTCGTCAAGTACTGCAACGTCGGCAATTCACGCGCGAGTGTCTCCGGCTTACGATAAATTTTGAGCACCTCTGACAAAGCCGCTAGGGTCAGTTTATCTGATCGTAAAGCCCGTCGAAGCGGGTTACTTCTTATTCGATCGATAAGGTCTCGCCGTCCAGCAATAATCCCACTCTGCGGCCCACCCAATAGCTTGTCACCGCTAAACGTCACTATGTCAGCACCATTGCGAATGGCACTGGTAATCACAGGTTCTTCGGGAAGCCCGTAACATGAGAAGTCAATTAAATTGCCACTGCCCAAGTCTACGACGAGTGGAAGATGGTGCTGATGTGCCAGCGCAGCAAGATCTGGCTCACCGACCGCTGAAGTGAAACCCTCTATCGAGTAATTACTCGTGTGGACCTTTAAAATAAGAGCGGTGCTATTTTTTACGGCGTGTAAGTAGTCTTTTAAATGCGTACGATTCGTGGTGCCCACCTCAACGAGTTTACAGCCAGACTTTTCCATAATATCGGGAATACGAAAGGATCCACCGATCTCTACCAACTCACCTCTGGAAACCGGAATCTCTAACCCCTGCGCCAGGGTATTTAATACAAGCAATAATGCGGCGGCATTATTATTAACCACCGTCGCCGCCTCCGTCCCCAGTAGCTCGCAAATGAGCTGCTCTGCGTGGTCGTCTCGCTCACCGCGAGTCCCACTCTGCAGATCATATTCCAAGTTGGTTGGCATAGACGCTACTTGGTTCATCGCATTAATGGCTCGGCGAGGCAGCAGTGCACGACCAAGATTGGTATGCAAAATGGTTCCAGTCAGGTTAAAAATCCGCTTAAAGGTCGATCTATCCGCATCGGTAAGCGCTGTAAGCACTCGCGCGACGATTTCCTTTTTGCTGATATCGCAGGGTAATCCTTGTCCTAAGCGTGTTCTCAAATCAGCAAGCTCGGATTTAACCAGCAGCACAACACGGGTTCTCCCCCAGGTCGCTTCGAGGTCACTGCAAGATTTCAGCACGGTGTCAACGGATGGCAGATCCCTGCGGGTGTCTGCGCCGTTTCTATCATGCTGTTCACTCTTTCTCATATGGTCTCCATGAGACACGCCTCGCACTGTAAGCCAATCAAATACTCACAATACAACCTCACCACATTCGCTTACCAGGTATCGATATAGGCATGCTTTTTTTCGACGCGAGGTGGCCGTGGTGGCAGGCGCTTCAGCCCCTCGGCAATCCAAGAGCGCGTCTCTGAGGGATCAATCACATCATCAATACCACCCCCCGACGCCGCATTTACCGCCTTGGCCAGCTCGTACTGCTCCTCTACTTTTTCTTTAAATAGCTGCTGTCTTGCTTCCGCTGATTCTATCGCCTCTAGCTCTTTTCTAAAGCCCAGCTTTACGCTGCCCTCTATATTCATCGCCGCAAATTCTGCCGTTGGCCATGCGATTGTCAGTAACCCCATGAGTGAACTGCCGCCGCACATTGCCTGAATGCCTAATCCATACGCTTTACGCACAACGACTCCAAATAGTGGCGTCGTTATATTTGCACCTGCATTGAACATCCGTGCCGAGTGCCTAACCAGGCCTGTTGCCTCAACTTGAGGCCCAACCATTAAGCCGGGGCAGTCCATCAAACTCAAAATGGGTATGTCGAAGGCATCGCATAACTTCATAAATCGAGCGCCTTTGTCGGCGCCTGCAGAATCGATTGCACCACTCAGATGATGAGGGTTATTGGCAATAACGCCCATCGGCTTCCCCTCTATGCGAATGAATGCAGTAATCATTCCAGCACCAAATGATTTTCTTATCTCAAGCACGGAGTCGATGTCAGCTATCGTTTTTATAATTTCACGCATGTCATAGAGTCTCACCCGATTCTCTGGAACCACATGTCGTAAACTAATCTGGTCCGCACACTCCCACTGCTCAATTTCTCCCTGAAAGTAAGATAGGTATTTTTTAGCCACCGCGACCGCTTCTTGCTCATCCTTCACCAGTATGTCCACTACTCCATTTGGGACTTGGGTCGACATGGGTCCCACTTCTTCCGGTGAATAAACGCCCAAACCACCGCCCTCAATCATTGCGGGTCCGCCCATACCAATGGTTGAATTCTCAGTCGCGATAATCACATCACAACAAGCCAGTAGGACAGTATTACCAGCAAAGCATCGCCCATGATTCACACCAATCAGTGGGACCGCGCCTGAAAGTTTTGCAAACTGAGTAAACGTCTGAACATCAAAAGAAACTGCGGGCCCCAGTGAATCATCCCCAGGTCGCCCACCACCGCCTTCACTGAAAAGCACAAGGGGCAGCCGAAACCTAAGGGCCAGCTCAAATAATCGATCTTGCTTGTAATGACCTCGACCACCCTGCGTACCGGCAAGGACCGTGTAGTCATAATGTACCAACATGGCTGAGGAAGCTTTTTCACCAAACAGAGAGGCATTAATCGTACCGGTACCACCGATCACGCCGTCGGCGGGGCTGCGTTTGCGAAGCGATTCTGAATCATGGCGTTGATGCTGACGAGCCACTACTAGAGGCCAATATTCCTTGAAAGAACCTTCATCCATCAACTCACGGATATTTTCGCGTGGCATACGCCCACCGCGTGATCTCCGTTTAGCAACCGCTTCTTGTCGATTCTCATCGAGCGTGTAAGCGTGTCGGTCGAAGCTCTCCTGTAAATCCGGCCTTATGTGGTTTACGTCCATCTGCACTTCTGGGGCTTTGTCTAGCTTGTCAAACTGAGCCTCTTCAAGATACAGGATGGACTGATTTTCACTGACGATACTTCCCACGGTGAGATCGATGTGGCGAACAATCCCGTCGCAGGTTGCCCTTATCTCATGCTCCATTTTCATCGCATCGAGCACCAAAACTAATTCACCAGAGCGGACCTTCTGCCCGACATCACAATTAAGATCGATAATGGTTCCCTGAATAGGTGACGTGATAGCAACGAGCCCTTCGTGAAGGCTCGCCACATCAACCGGTGATTTCATACCCTCCATTGACGTCGGCGAAGACCGATGAGAGAACAGCGCCAAAGGATCATTCCCGTTTGAATCCGCCGGCAATCCAGCCCCGGCATTTTTTGCCTGCGTGAAGTTTGATACGAAGCGATCAGGCCCTTCCCACTCTGAGGTGAGCGCTTCTATGTTTTCATCTATCCAGCGCGTGTGGATTTTCCCCTGAGCGAAGTCAGGGTGGCTGATGATATTTTTTATAAAGGACAAGTTGGTCCTAATGCCCTCTAATCGAAACTCCGACACAGCTCTGATCGACTTTCTCGCCGCATCTGCAAATTGAGCTGACTTCTCGTGAACAATGACCTTTGCGATCAAGGAATCAAAGGCAGTATTGACCTCGTAGCCCACGTAGCCATATCCATCTGTCCGCACGCCTGGACCATTTGGCGCCTCGTATCCGGTTAAAACACCAGAGCCGGGCAAAATGGTGCCGTCAGAATTGATCGTCTCCAAGTTCACTCGCGCCTGTATGGAGAAACCGTTATTCAACGTTGCATGAGTCTCCCTCAGACCCACGTCGGCCAAGCTAGAACCCAGTGCGATCTGGATCTGTCCTCGCACTAAGTCGAAGCCAGTGATCTCTTCTGTGACCGTGTGCTCCACTTGCAGCCGAGCATTAGCCTCAATAAACACAAATCGCTCGTCGGGCGAATTAACATCAATGAGAAACTCGAAGGTACCGAGACTAAGATAGTGATGTTTCCGAGCAAATATCAGTGCTGCGTCAGTAATCTTTTCCCTCAAACTCGCTGATAAACCTGGTGCCGGCGCGACCTCCACAATTTTTTGGTTGCGCCGTTGCACAGAACACTCTCTATCGCCTAGGTGACTGATGTCACCCATCAGATCCCCAATGATCTGAATTTCTATATGCTTAGCCCGACTTAAAAACTCTTCGACGTATACCTGGTCATTACCGAATGCGGCTTGGGCCTCAGATTGACATCGAGTAAAGGCATCCTCTAGTTCAGACTCATCGTAAACAACGCGCGTCCCTCTTCCCCCGCCCCCCCTAGCCGCTTTTAAAATAATCGGTCCACTGGTCGCGTTAAAGAAGGCCCTTGCCTCATCGATCGTCACCGATCGATCACTACCCGCTAGCACGGGCACACCTGCATCAATTGCGGCTTTTCTTGCCGCTACTTTGTCGCCAAAGAGCTCAAGATGCTCTGGTTTTGGGCCAATGAACACAATATTGGCCTCTCTACACCGCAGTGCAAAATCGGCACGCTCCGATAAAAATCCGTAGCCCGGATGAATCGCATTACAACCAGATTCCTTTGCCGCATGAATAATTTCGTCAATGTCCAGATAAGCTCGCGGTCCGGCACCCGGTATTAAAATCGCCTCATCCGCTATGCTGGTGTGCAAACTAGTGCGGTCATCGGACGAATAGATACTGACCGAACGAATACCACTATCCGCAGCCGCTCTGGCAATGCGAACAGCTATTTCCCCTCGATTGGCAATTAAAATGCCTCCCAAAGTGGCGTTAGCTTCTGACTCTATCACTGTGCCCACTATGCCAACCTCGGTTTATTTCCAATAATCCCGTCGCTAGATAGCGACGCTATTTGGTCATTCGACAGACCTAGCATGCCGCCTAATATATCTTGGTTATGCTGACCCAGAGTGGGCGCCGAGCTACTGATTCTGATGGGAGCGTCCCCTAACCTCCATGGAGCGCTGGGATGGGGCTGCTCCCCCACAAACGCTCGGCTTAGGAATTGCATATAGCCGCGACTCACTAGATGTGGATCCTCCATCAAATCGGCTACGTCATTCAGGATCGCTGCAGGGACACGAACCGCCTGAAGTGCTGCCATCAAGTCCTTCGCGCTCCGAGTACTCGTCCACTCGCCAATAGCGGCCTCAATTTCCATAAATTTAGCGCGCCGCTCAATGGGCTCTAAACAAGAAAAAGGCCTAAGGGCCGGAATCATATCCATTACCGACTCCCACTCCGCTTCCGATTTAATCTGGATAAGGATCCACTGATCTCGGCCTTTACAAGGGAATACTTGGTGAACAAAATAATCCGAAGCATGGTTGCCCTGCCGCGCCGGGGCATGACCGTTAACCGACTGGCAAAGTATTCCGTGTACCGCATGTGGCAGCATGCATTCAGCTTGGCTCAGATCGACAAACTGGCCGATACCCGTTTTTTGCTTGTGTCTTAAGGCAGTTAACAGCGCCGCGGTGCCATAAAGACCTGAAATCGCATCACCGAAAGCAACATGCAGCATCGTGGGCGGATCTGCTTCGTCTCCTTGCAAATGAGGTAGCCCCGCAGCCTGCTCAACAGTGGATCCATAAGCCCGAAATTTTGCCCAAGGCCCCGTTCTCCCAAAGGCCGGCATCGACAGCATGACGAGGTCCGGTTTTACTTTCTTCATGACGTGATAATCAAGATTAAGCTTTTCCAAGACACCGGTGGGATAGTTGTCGACTACTGCATCGGCACCCTTCACTAGCTTGAGCAGAAGGTCTCGCCCAGACTCAGACTCAAAGTCGATCGTTACGCCAAGTTTCTGGCGATTTACGTAAATAAAATTATGTGCTTTCTCAGCGCCGTTATTATCAATCCATTCTTGACTGGCCTCCCAGCTTCGGAACCAATCGAATCTGGTACAACTTTCAACCTTTATGACCTTGGCACCTAGATCCGCTAGATTTCGGGTGGCGAGCGGCCCCGCCCACCCCATCGATAAATCGACAATGGTCACACCTTCAAGTGGTGCAGGTGGTGGTGACGTCTTATCAATGCTCGAAGAGAAACCGGATTTATTCGGCCCAAAATCTTGCGAAGTGCCGTGATCCCAGAGTGCATTATCTGCCCCAAGCCTAGACACCTCTCCGCCCATCTTAGGCGGCGTTTCCATTAATCTGAACGGACAGCTCGGCCCCTCAAATTGAATCCCCTCCGATGTAAATTCGCTAAAAACTTGGCGTTCTCTATATTGATCGACAGAAAACAATTCAGCCATCGTAGGCACTCTCGCCAGTGGAATACGCTTATCCTGGCCCTGATAAAATAAATCTTCGGCACTTTTATTCGAGAGGGCCTCTAAAATTCTCGGCTCGATAATATGCGCCGCATTTAGCCTAGCCATGCTGCTCTGGTATTCAGGATTAAGGGCTAAATCAGGCAGGCCAAGCAATTCACAAAACGCCAGCCACTGGCCAGGATTCAGTACAGTAACCCCAAGCCAACCATCTTTGCATGGCCAGATACCGAGGGGATAAGTCGGGGCAAATCGGTTGATGCCCATTCTTTGAGGCAAGGGCATGTCATTGAAACTGGCAATCGCTCCCAGTTCAGTAAGGCAGAGGTTTGCCTCCAGAATAGAGGCATCGAGGAGAAATGCATTCGTCTTATCGTGCTGCCCCACGAGATGTCCGAGGGATCCATTGAAAGCGCTCACCCCACCTAAAATTTGCGCGTGATAACCCGTCTGAATGATCGGGGGCTCCCCCGGCTTCCCTACGCCCTGCATGAGTCCAATGAGGGCATAAATCGCTTGGTCTGTGGCCTGGTACTGGGCGTATGGACCGTTCAAGCCAAACCAGCTTATGGCGCAAACGTTGGTATTAAAATCCTCTACTGACAACGGAGATGGCAAAGTATTAGGATCAAGCAATACCAAATCGGCGGCGGCGATTGCGGGATGATCTAACACCGAATTGGCCTCAACAACATGCTCTTTGTTCGCATGAAGATATCCGTGTAGAGCGCTGTCTCCGTTAGCGAGAAAGGGGCCAACTTGCCTCGTCGCAAACCCACTCTCAGGCTCAACATTCACGACCCTGGCACCATAATCGGCGTAAAGCTTTCCCGCATAACCAGTGGCAATCGTCCCCCCTATATCCACAACCAGCAGATCGTCGAAGGGCGCATTTTGGCTGGCATTCTTTTTCATCAGCTAAAACTCGGTGTCACTTCTCAGGGGGCCAGGGCTATATGGCGACGGCTTGTCCATTCATTCCATTAGATTCGTCACTCGCTAGGTAAACTGCGAGATTTGCAATTTCCTGTGGCTGCAGAACTCTTCCGCTAGGGATTTGCGCAACGATGCGCTCTCGAAACTCCTCTCTGGGCATGCCGCTTGCCACCATTTGGTCCTCGACCCCCCGCACTAGATCTGTTTCGACAATCCCGGGGCAAATCGCGTTGACATTAATTCCCAGCTTCGCATTTTCGAGCGCCATGCATCTTGTGAGGCCCACAACTGCGTGCTTGGATGTATTGTATGCAGCCGAATTCATACTGCCTTGCAAACCAGCAATCGAGGCGACGTTGATCACCTTCCCTCGGCCCAGAGCCTGCATATGCCTGATCGCATATTGCGAGAGCTGGAAAACCGAACGAACGTTGACCCTCATCAAGTGCTCGAACTCCTCCAGAGAATGATCGATAAAGGGCTTGGCAATGTGCATGCCTGCGTTATTCACCAAAACATCCAGTTGGGAATGACGATCAACAGCAAAAGAAAAGAGATCCTCTATCTCAGAGGAAGCGCTGAGATCGGCAGCAAAAAACGACACATCCACTGCATATTTATTAAGACGCGCCGCTGTCTCTTTAAGCGCCTTAAGGTTAGACGCACTCAGAACGATATTCGCCCCGTGTTCTGCAAACCGCTCTGCAGTTGCTAAGCCGATGCCCCTTGTGGCGCCCGTTATTAGTGCCGACCTTCCTGCAAGCCGATTGCTAAGATTGCTATTTGACGAAGGCACTAGAGCCAGACCTCTAGATTATTTTTTCTGCCGATCTCACGGGAGATTTTTAACTGCAACAGGATTTCCATGTCGCAGGCCTTCAGCAATTCCAACACGGATCGCTGGGCTGCTGCATCGAGGCTTTGGCATTCGTCCTGAACCCGTTTTAGTAAGTAAAAACGAAAAGGTTGCGCAGCAGCATTGATCTCCAGTCCCTGCACACTGAAGTCGCAAAACCCAAGATGGCGCTCTACCTCAGTACCCGAGGGTACGTCAGGGTTTTCAGCCAGCCAGTCGTTAATACAATCGCAGGCGGCTTGAGTCTCGGGAACAAAATCGGTCGCAAAATGCTGCAATATCTCTATCAGCGTTTGAGGCACTAAGTCATCCGATAAGTATTCGGTGCTCTTATCCGCAAACTCCCCAATATCGGGCTCGGATCTGTTCATTCTCTCTACCCATCTGAACAGTCTTACTGCATGTCGTTGCATCAACGATAACGGCGTTGGATCCCTACCAAGGTGCCCATACAAGGGGGCCATCATTCCAAAATCACCGATACAAGGCTTGCCGCCAAGAAAGTACGGATAGAGAGAAAAATGTGCGTTAAGCTTTTCTAAGGTCTCGAGGTGGTTGGCCTCAATATAGTGAGCGTTTTCGGGCGTGACTCCCCAACCCGGTAGTACATTATTTCGTATAAATTCCATGCGGTCTTTCGCCGCCTCCCGATCACCGAGGTAAATAGAGGCGAACTGAAAAGGCAAAAAATCACTATCTTCTTCATCATGATTGAAACGGTAGTGCATGCACGGTCTCAACATGCCCTCTGCGCCAATGACGTCTAGCAGAAGACTCACTATGCGCTGCCTTGGCGAGACCGGTGCGTGGCTAGATCCGTTTAAACTTTCGAAATGATCGATGATCGCTACCCCGTCCCGGATAACGTCACCATTGGCGAATTCGACCGTTGGAACCCCGCGTCTCCCACCCGCTTTGGGCAGGACACTATTGTAATAATGCTCCGAGGCATGAGGCTCCTCGCGGTAGTCAATGCGTGACTTAATAAGGTAGCTGCGAGCGCGACCCGTATAGAGAGAAAATGCGCCACCATAAAGCGTAATTGGCTTCATTCCTGATTCCCTGGTTAGGCAGCTTTGCCACTAAAGCGAAGTAATTGTTGTTGTAAAATCATCGTTCACCACGCTCATTTAATCCTGGGATAGCGCAAAAAAAATCGCTTTCTACTTTGACACTGACAGCGCGATTCTGGTGACCCGCACCTCCCCAGTTTGGCATCACCATGGAGTAAAGCCCCACTCCACCAGCGACCATGACAAGAATGTTTTGGGGGCTTTTAAACGCGTTGTAAGTACCGTCAGGGTCGTCCTTGAAAGCCTTACCAAATTCACCTGCGTAGCGTATGTGCTGCGCATTTGGAAACTGGGTGAGTTCCCATAACCTTTGCTGAATGCGCTCTCTTGTAAAATTTGATCGAGCTAAAACCGCCGCATGTTTTGGCCCTAAACAAACAAGTGCCATACCCGACGCGAAAATTGCATTATTGGTAGCAAGATTAGCGAGGCCGACCGACAGGACATACAACAACTTCTCCGCGTCTTCAGGGTCATCTGCATTATCGCTGTAGAGCACAGAGTGCGGTGCTTCGCAGCCCAATAACGTCACCACACTATCTGATTCGTCGTAACCCAAGCTGACGTGCAGTGGCGGAAAAGGTGACTGCTCTTCTGCCTCGGCTAGGCAATACGTGAATTTGCCAGGATGGCCATGAATCGCCATATCAGAAATGCCGGGCCTGCCGCCTCCAATATTGATTAAGCACAGACGTAACGCCCTACCAATACTGGCATTCGCTCTGTGCCCAGGCCCTAAAGCGCCATACCCAGAGGCCACTGGACCACAGGTGTCTCGTGCTGGACCATTAACGATGATCAATGGTGCTGTGCAGTGAGTCGTAGCTTGGAGCTCGGAGAGGTCAAACTCGGGTAACGCTGCCGCTTTTACAGCGGCGACTACCAAAGGCATATAATCCGCCTTACAACCCGCCATAACAGCCGCTGTAGCCACCTTCTCAACCGTCGCATTGCCCATAGCTGGCCCTAATTCACCAAGAAGCATGTCCCCGTCCAGACCGCTTGCCAGAACACACTGATTCACCCGTTCAGGAGTAGGGATGACGACCGGTAGTCCATCAGTGCAACCCAGTTCGTGCAGTTGCTCTAGCGCTTGCTCCTCACTTTCTGCTTCCAACAAATCACTCATTAACAAAACTGTCTATTATCCCCTCGATAACATCATCGGCGATCAGTTTGATTTTCGCTTCACCCAACCCCGCTACCGGATGCGGCAACATCACCCTCGGTAGCTCCGGCATGCCAAGCGAGTCGGCCACGAATTGCCCTTGATCCCAAAAGTCCTCGGTAATCAGCGCCACCACTGGCATGTTTCGTTTTGCAATGTTGTATCCGTCACGCACGGTGCCGGTAGTACAACTCCCTCAATGCCCATAAGCAGCGATCGCGACATCACCTGCAGCCACCATTTCGTCTAGCATCTCGTCGCTCGCAGCGACTCCCGCATTGTGCTTGTTCCACAGTCGCGTCTGAATATTAGGGAGTCGCGCTTTTAGCGCGGCAGATACTTTTTCAAGAAACAATTGCGAATCGGGGAAACCATTCGCCAGTAGGGATACAGAAATCCCTGCGCCGTCGTTGAGGCGAATATCAGCTGACAAATCATACTTTTCTTGTGGCTGAGAAGACGCGCCCCGAGGATCCAAAAATTTCACTATTTCAACTCCCTCACATGCCCCTGAGAAAGCGAGCGCTTCCCCACGGACTGCCATTTAGATATAGCCTACTATATTTATATTTCGAGGATCTGTAAAGGAGAATCGAGGGACTATCCCAATGCTGAGCTACCGAAGTGCGTCACCCGTAAACCACATTAGCGCGCACAGTGATAGGCAAACGCAGCGATCGACGAGAGTGTGTCGCGCGTCAACTCCGGTATGGCATCGGGCATCGCTATCTCTGGAACATGATGGGCGCCGTTGACTATTTGGGAGGTCGCCTCGACGCCAGCGGCACGCAACCTCTGTGCAAACACCACACCCTCGTCGCGAATCAGGTCCAACTCATAATTGCGAATAATATGCGGGGGCAATCCACGAAGCAGGTCACTTGGCGCGAATAGC
>ERZ802830.4131-NODE-4131-length-11821-cov-8.07904_pt1 | contig 11821 bp, 10 predicted proteins | sample MGYA00345654_ERZ802830 | MGnify/ENA primary metagenome ERZ802830 (study PRJEB30503, sample SAMEA104212375) | marine metagenome | biome: Westerlies Biome; feature: [SRF] surface water layer (ENVO:00010504) within the epipelagic zone...; material: water... | reverse complement strand
AGACTTCCGCAGCTAATTTGCCAGCCACCCTCATTTTAGCAATGTCCTCTGATGTTTTTATGTCTATTGCCATACAAGCAAAGATCCTTACGTTGGTGAATTTCGTCGCAAAACAGATATATTTTAAATCACGCGGGTTTTAGAATACAGAATATATCGTTGAAGCCCCGTAAATCGTCGCTTACTTATTGTTTTCAGTCACTAAATAGAACAGATATCACTTTCGAGAAGGCGGATATTATGGTATAAAGCCGGCGAATTTATCTGCTGAGATTCGATAGCGGAATAAATTAAGTAGTTAAAATTAATAAACCAACGTCGCACACACATCGTCACGTGCTATCTGGGTGCCTTATTAACTCTAAGTTGATAGGTTGATTCATGGGATGTGTGGAGGCTTAACCCAAACTTAAAGGTAAGAAAATGTCTGTAAGCATGAAAGAAATGCTCCGTGCAGGTGTGCATTTTGGGCACCAATGTAGGTATTGGAATCCAAAAATGGAACCCTTCATATTTGGAGCTCGAAATAAAATTCATATCATTAATTTAGAGCATACGCTTCCCGCCCTTAATTCAGCAGTGGAAAGAATCACTGAACTGACGGAAAAAAAGCGAAAAATTTTGTTTGTTGGCACTAAGCGTGCTGCGGGAAAGATTGTCCGTGAACAAGCTGAGAGAGCGGGCATGCCTTATGTCAACCACAGGTGGCTGGGGGGTATGCTAACTAATTATAAGACGATTCGAGGTTCGATAAAGCGATTAAAAGAGCTGGAAACTCAGGAGCAAGATGGAACATTTAGTCGGCTAACTAAAAAAGAAGCGTTGATGCTTAGCAGAGCGAAAGAAAAATTGGAGCGAAGCATAGGCGGAATCAAGGAAATGGGTGGGCTTCCTGATGCGATATTTGTGATAGATGTAGATCATGAAAGAATCGCTGTGACGGAAGCGAACAACCTAAGAATCCCAGTGTTTGGAGTCGTTGATACAAATAGTAGTCCAGATGGTGTGGACTATGTCATTCCTGGTAACGATGACGCAATAAGGGCGATTCAACTTTATGCGACTGCGGTGGCTGACGCATGCCTTGAGGGTAAGGCTCAGAGCAGCCCCAGTAAAAGCGAATTTGTTGAACTTGACGAGCCTGTAGCATCAGAGACGAAAGGAATGGATCGAGTTGAGACTTTGGATAAAGAGGTTCAGTCTGGAGTTGTGGAAGGCTCTGAGATTGAACCAGCCTCGATACAGGAGGTCAAAGAGGCTACCAAAACTCCAGCCGGCGAAGTATCTGAAGCGGAGACTTCACCTGCCGCTGGGCAAGACGCTGAAATTGAAGCAGTTTCTGTAGAGGAAGCTGAAGAGACCACTAAGCCGCAGGTGGCTGAAGCATCTGATGTTCCAGGCGCTTCAGTTGAGGGCAAAGGAAGCATTTCAGACAAAGGCCTGAAGGGAAGCACCCCGGAGAAAACTGAGGAGCCGAAGGCATCTCCTAAAAAGAAGGTTACCGCAAAGAAGAAGGTAGCAGTAAAAAAGAAATCAACAGTAAAGAAGAAAGCTGCAGTAAAAAAGAAGGCACCTGCCAAGAAAAAACCGGCGGCTAAAAAGAAAGAAGCAGTTAAAAAAGAATAGAAAATTTTGGTAATTTACAAAAGCTAGATTCTGAATGCCATATAAGTCAAGGTTGAGAATCGAAAGGGGGCACAAAGCCCCCTTTTCGTAACGGAAAGATTCTAGTTCATTTAAATGGAGCATATACAATGACAAGTATTACTGCGGGCATGGTGAAAGAGCTTCGGGAACGCACTGGCTTAGGGATGATGGATTGCAAGAAAGCGTTGTCAGATGCTGATGGTAATATGGAAAAGGCCATTGAAGATCTTAGAAAAGCGAGTGGTCTTAAGGCTGCAAAAAAAGCAAGCCGAGTTGCTGCGGAAGGTGTAGTGATGACTAAGGTGGCTGAAGATGGTAACTATGGTGTGATCATTGAGGTAAATAGTGAGACTGATTTTGTAGCAAGGGATGACAACTTTTTGAGCTTTGCTGAACAAGCTCTGGTCAGCTCATTTGAAGCAAGTCAAGCCAGTGTCGAAGAGCTACTTGAAAAGGGCTTAGAAGAGTCGCGGCAAGCATTGGTGCAGAAAATTGGTGAAAATGTGAATTTGCGGAGATTAAAAAGGTTGAATTTTAAGAACGCGAATCAGGGTATTGTAGAAAGTTATGTCCATAATAACAGTAAGATTGGGGTTTTGATCTCTCTTAAAGGAGGGGATGAAGCGCTGGCTAAAGATGTTGCAATGCATATTGCCGCCGTAAACCCGATGGTAGTGAGACCTGAAGATGTGCCCGAGGAGATATTAACAAAAGAGTCTGAAATCTTTTCTGCACAAGCGAGAGAGAGTGGTAAGCCAGAGGAAATCGTCGAGAAAATGATCAGTGGTCGCCTTCGTAAATTTGTTGCGGAAGTAAGTTTGCTCGAGCAACAGTTTGTTAAGGATCCAGAAATAAAAATTTGTGATTTATTGAAAGAGGTGGGTGCTGACGTTGTGCAGTTTGTCCGTTATGAAGTTGGAGAGGGTATAGAAAAAGAGGAGGGTGATTTTGCTGCCGAAGTTGCGGCGCAATTAAATTCCTAGGAGCGGAGAGATCTTGATAGCCAAAATATAGAATATGTCGAACTTAGATACAAAATATAAAAGAATACTTTTAAAATTGAGTGGTGAGGCGCTTGCAGGAGAGGCGGGGTTCGGAATTGATCCTAAGGTCCTTGACCGTATGGCGGTGGAAATTTTGCAGGTGACCGCACTTGGCGTCCAAGTTGGAATGGTGATCGGCGGAGGTAATTTGTTCAGAGGCGCGTTACTTAATGCGGCCGGCATGGAGCGAGTAACTGGAGATCATATGGGCATGTTGGCCACTGTAATGAATGCTCTAGCGATGCGAGACTCTTTAGAAAGAGCTAAAGTGCCCACCAGAGTTATGTCCGCTATACAGATGAGTGGAGTCGTGGAACATTACGATCGCAGGGCCGCGATACGATATCTCGACTCTGGGGATATCGTCATTTTTTCAGCTGGAACTGGTAACCCTTTTTTTACCACAGACTCTGCCGCGTGCTTGAGAGGAATTGAAATTGATGCTGATCTAGTATTGAAAGCGACTAAGGTAGATGGGGTTTATTCTGAAGATCCCAAAAACAACTCTAAAGCAAAGAAGTTTAGCCAATTAACTTATGACGAAGTTTTAGAAAAAAGGCTTGGCGTTATGGATTTAACCGCCATCTGCCTTTGCAGGGATCATAAAATGCCCATTAAAGTATTTAATATGTATCGGCCTGGCGCTTTGCTCGATAATATTACTGGTCATTCAAGCGGAACATTAATCGAGTAACACTAATAGAGTGCCGAATATTCAAAAGCTTCAATAACGAAGGAATCAAAATGATAAATGATATTATTCAGGAAGCTGACGAGAGAATGCGAAAAAGTCTGGCATCGTTAGAGGATTCATTTAAAAAGATTCGGACAGGAAGAGCGCACCCGAGCATCCTAGATAGTGTTATGGTCTCTTATTACGGGACTGATACTTTGTTGAGCCAGTTGGCAAATATAAACGTTGAAGAGGGGCGGAATTTGCTGATATCTCCCTGGGAAAAAAATATAATTGGAGATATAGAGAAGGCGATTTTAAAGTCTGATCTTGGATTAAACCCCTCTAATAATGGCGATACGATTCGTGTTCCGATGCCTCCTTTGACAGAGGAAACTAGAAAAGAATTTACAAAGCAAGCAAAAAGTGAGGCAGAGAACGCAAAAGTTGCCGTTCGAAATATTCGCCGGGACGCAAACTCTGATTTTAAAGAATTAGAAAAAGAGAAAGAAATAAGTGAAGACGAGCAGAGAAGAGCTGAGGATGAAATACAGAAGCTTACAGATAAGCATGTTGGGAAGATAGAATCTACATATCAAGTTAAAGAGTCTGACTTGCTGTCATTTTAAAAATCATCAGACTATAAGAAAAGCAATTACTCAGGTGATCAATAAGAAATAACTACTTTGAAATGGCGCCTGACCTCCAAAATGCAAAAGACCTCCCTAGACATATAGCGTTTATTATGGACGGGAATAACCGCTGGGCTAAAGAGAATGGTTTCGCGTTGAAGTCAGGCCATAGGCACGGCGCTGAAGTGGCGAAATCAATCGTCAACGCATGTGTTAAAAGAGAAATTCCATATGTAACTCTTTTCGCATTCAGTAGTGAGAATTGGATGAGGCCTAGTAGCGAGATCAAGAGCCTCATGGCATTATTTCTGAGCGTCTTGCAGCGGCGAGAAATACATCAATTGCATGATAACAATGTAAGATTGTTATTTATTGGGAAAAGAGTTGGATTTTCAGAAAAAATTCAATCTGGCATGAGGAGAGTTGAGGAGCTAACTAAGGATAATACGGGGACGACTGTCATAGTTGCAGCGGATTACGGTGGCCGTTGGGACCTGGTGAATGTAATGAAAAAAATTTCAGAGAAGGTTAGCTTAAATGAATTGAGTTTGGAGAAGATCGACGTCGATTTAATTACGCGCTATGGTAGCTTAAGTGGTTGCCCAGATGCGGATTTATGTATAAGAACTGGTGGAGAACGAAGGCTGAGTAATTTTCTATTATGGCAATTCGCCTACACAGAACTTTACTTTACTGATTGTTTTTGGCCGGATTTTGATGAATCTGAATTACAACTAGCTTTAGATGATTACGCTCGCAGGCAAAGGCGTTACGGTGGGCATAACAAGACACTGAGAGTTGATTCTTAAGGTGTTAGCCGACCGGATAAGAACAGCTCTAATACTCGCTATAGTGTTTGTATTGATAAGTACCCAATCATCGACTTTCTTGTTCAGCATTATAATTTCCGTAACAATCATTTTTATGGGCTGGGAGTGGGCGGCTTTAGCTGGATTTGCCAGCAAGTCCTTAAAAATTCTTTGGATAATTTGCTTGAGCATCATACTTGCTTTGGCTTATTTCGCTCTAGGTATAACATCTTTAAATTCTGATATTAATACATGGCTTGGTATTAATATTCTGATTTTCGGCGCCTTATTTTGGATATGTTGCCCTCTAATATTATATGCCTATCCCGAATACTCTGCGATATGGAATACTCGATATAGAATATCCGCGCTGGGTATATTTGCGCTAATCCCAGCATGGTGCGGAATGATCTTCTTGAAATATTTTGATTCTAGTGGCCTTCTAATTTTGCTTCTAGTTATCTTGGTTGCTGCTGCAGATATCGGGGCATATTTTTCTGGAAAAGCGTTTGGGAGGAGAAAACTCGCTTTAATGCTTAGCCCTAATAAAACTTGGGAAGGAGTGATCGGTGGTTTCTTATCTTGCTCAGCAATTGCTATTCCATTGGCTTTCTATTTCATCCCTGATGTAGAAAGAGTAAACGCAGTGTCGCTCTTACTTCTTAACGTAACAGTCGTATTCTTCTCTATTATTGGGGATTTGCTTGAAAGCATGCTCAAGCGGAATCAGGGAGTTAAGGATAGTGGGTCTTTGCTCCCAGGTCATGGGGGTATTCTGGACCGGGTAGACGGGTTGCTAGCAGTGATTCCTTGCTGCTCCCTTGTTTTGTATTTTATTTTCTAGCAAGAATGGAACTATGTTAAAACAATCGATAACAATACTCGGTTCTACAGGATCTGTTGGACAGAATGCTCTGGATTTATTAGAAGCCTCGGATGAGTTTGAACTTTTTGCCATTAGTGCCAACAGAAATATCGACTTGTTGTTACAACAGTGCCGAAAGTTTAACCCTAAGATAGCTGTTTTGGCGGAGGAGTCTTTAGCCGATTCATTTCAAGCGCTCTTAAAACAATCTGACTGTGATACCGAACTCAAGATAGGACCCTCCGCGCTCGTAGAAGTTGCTGCAGACTCAAGAGCTAAAACAATAATTGCTGCTATCGTTGGTGCGGCCGGATTGAACTCTACGATGGCTGCAGCGAAAAGTGGTAAAAAAATATTATTGGCAAATAAAGAAGCTCTGGTTATGTCTGGCGATCTTTTTATGCAAGCGGCGTCTGTTTCAGGGTCCACAATTATTCCCATCGATAGTGAGCATAATGCAGTATTTCAATGTTTGCCTTATACATCGTCAGGGTTGAATAAGGATCAGTTTAAGCACGTTGAAAAGCTGGTATTGACAGCGTCAGGAGGACCATTTTTGGACCTTCCGATTCCCCGCTTAGACAGTGTTACTCCTGAGATGGCATGTGCGCATCCTACTTGGCAAATGGGGAGAAAAATATCTGTTGATTCTGCGACAATGATGAACAAGGGTCTAGAATTAATTGAAGCGTACCATTTGTTTGGGTTAGAGGCTTCTAATTTGGGGGTATTAATTCACCCTCAAAGCGTTGTGCATGCATTTGTCCATTTCGTTGATGGCTCTGTCTTGGCGCAGTTGGCTGTTCCTGATATGCGAATACCAATTGCATATGGCTTGGCTTATCCTCGTCGACTGAAAACGGGCGTTCAACATTTGAATTTAGTGGAGACTGGGAAACTAGAGTTCCGGGAAGCAGATGAGGATCAATTTCCTTGTTTTCGTTTAGGTCGAATGGCGATGCAAGCAGGCGGAGCAGCTCCAATTTTATTGAATGCAGCAAATGAGGTGGCTGTTGATGCATTTTTGAAAGGCAGTATAAGTTTTCCGAAAATTCCAGAGATAATTGAGGAAGTAATTACGAAAACTCCTTGTGAATCGCCGTCAACTCTCGCTATCATTCAAGACATCGACATACGTGCAAAAGAATTAGCTAACCAATTGATTTATAAGGATTGCTAGCTTAGTTTTTTAATGCTGGAAAAATATCTATGATGACTATGATTGTACAAACCTTTATAAGTGTCTTGGCGCTAATTGTAACTCTGGGAATACTAGTTACGATTCATGAGTTCGGCCATTATTGGGTAGCCCGACGTTGTGGCGTTAAGGTTTTACGTTTTTCGGTCGGTTTTGGTCGTGCTATTAAAACCTGGAAAGGAAAGGATGGGGTTGAATTTGTGATTGCGCCTATTCCTTTGGGTGGTTACGTTAAAATGCTAGGTCAAGAAGATACTAAGGTGGCCTTACCTGACGATGTGTCTAACTTCGAGAGACATCTCTCTTTTTCCTCAAAGTCACCTTTGCAAAAGGCACTAATTGCCGTTGCAGGTCCAGCTGCCAACTTCCTATTAGCTATCTTTGTATTTTGGGTTTTAAATCTTTCTTATGGTGAGAGCGGCATTGCACCAGTGATATCCGGTTTAGAGGATGAGTCACCAGCTTTGCTGGCAGGACTTAAGGAAGGTGATGAAATTCTCGCGGTTGACGGTAAAGTGACGTTAACCTGGCAACAGGTAAATCTGCATATGCTATCTCGTCTTGGTGAGACCGGGGATTTGAGGTTAACTATTCGAACTATTTCAAATACAACAGCGGATGTAAATTTACCCATCCAGGCATGGATGGCTGATGATCTTGAGCCAAATCCTATCTCGAGCCTTGGTATTTTGCAATTTAGTGTTCCACCTGTTATCGGAGGGGTAATAGACGCTGGTCCGGCAGATAAGGGTGGACTGCGGGCTGGAGATACTGTCGTAAGTGTTAATGGTCGGGAAGTTGGTAACTGGAGTAGCTGGGTTAAGGAGATTAGGGCAAATCCGGAACTTGAATTAGAAGTCATTGTCCAAAGAAACGACAATCAGATATCTCTTTCGCTGGTACCTGAGGTCAACTATGAAGATGGTGCGCCCGCGTTTGGGACTATAGGAGCGTTTGCGCAACAGGCAAGTCTATCTGAACTTGTGCCGACGGAAATGCAAAGAAATATTGTCTTCGGTCCCATTTCTGCGATTATGCCGGCTTTGCAGGAGACGTGGGATAAATCATTGTTTGTCCTTGGTGCGATTAAGAAAATGGTGATCGGTCTAATATCTGTTAAGAATATAAACGGTCCCATAACTATCGCCCAAGTGGCTGGAGAAACAGCCACTTACGGCCTAGAGATTTACCTCGGGTTTTTAGCACTGTTGAGTATCTCTCTAGGTGTGATGAATTTGTTGCCCATTCCTGTGCTTGATGGAGGGCAGATACTATTTTGTTTTATAGAGGCAGTTATCAGGCGCCCGGTTCCAGAAAAGATCCAAGCTTGGGGATTACAGTTAGGTTTGTTTATTATTTCGAGTATTATGATTCTCGCAATTTACAACGATTTTAATCGGTTCCTATAGCTGTGGACCAAATTAATTCGCTTCAAAGTATCAGTATTTAAATTTGAGTAAGCATTACAAATGAAAAAACTATTCTTTTGTGTGCTTGTGATGCTCGGTGCTTCCGCAACGGTAAAAGCCCAGACATTCACAATCGCAGATATTATTGTTGATGGCTACCAAAGAATCTCTCCGGGAATCATATATAACTTGTTGCCTATCGGTATTGGAGACACAGTTACAGCCTCAACTCCTGCGCAGATAATACGAGAACTTGTTCAATCTGAATATTTCGATGAGATAGAAGTGTCTCGAGAGGGCGATATTCTAGTAATAACCGTATTGGAGCGGCCGTCCGTTGCGGAGATTAGCATCGATGGAAATGATATTCTTGAAACAGAAGATATCATAGAAAACATGGCTACCGCAGATATTGCAGAAGGACAAATTTTCACAAGGGCAGCACTTGAGGCAATTCAGCAGGGCATTCAAGAAGTTTATTCTTCAAGAGGACGTTACGGCGCATCAGTTGAAATCGATGTCGAGGAATTGCCTAGAAACAGGGTTGCTATAAGCTTAGACATAGATGAAGGAGAGGAATCTCGGATCCGGAATATAAATATTGTCGGAAACGAGACATTCGAAGAAGAGGAGATTCTTGACTTGTTTGAGTTGGGCACTAAACCCTGGTATCTATTTTTAAGCAGGAAAGACCGTTATTCGCGCGAACAATTTTCCGGTGACTTGGAACGGTTGGAATCATTCTATTTAGATAATGGATTTGTTGAGTTCAATATAGATTCAACTCCTATATCAATCACCCCAAATCGGGAAGAGGTTTATATAACCATAAATATTACTGAAGGTGAGCAGTTTGTAATTTCTAATGTTGACCTGGCTGGAGACCTTGTTAATGCGGAAAATTTACTAAGAGCTGCTATCTTTGTGCGGCCAGGACAGATTTATTCGCAGTCATTGGTTACTGGCACAGAGGAAATCATGGTTCAATTTCTTGGGAATTTAGGCTATGCCTTTGCTGAAGCTACCGGGGTTCCAGAGGTCAATGATGATGAAGAGACAGTTGAGGTTACATTCTTTATTGAACCTGGCAACAGAACGTATGTGAACCGGATTAATTTTGCTGGGAATTCGTCCACAGCGGACGAAGTTATGAGGCGAGAGATGCGTCAGCTCGAGAGTGCTCCGGCTTCCAGCTTGGCGATTGAGCAATCGAAGGTTCGGCTAGAGCGTTTAGGTTATTTTGAAACGGTAGAGGTGGAAACACAAGAAATTCCAGGAACCGATGACCAAGTCAATGTCAACTACGACGTTATTGAACAGAACTTTGGTAACATAAGTTTTTCGGTAGGAACTGGAGGTGGTGGTAATTTCTTTATTAGCTCTAATTTGCAAGCGGCTAACTTCCTCGGAACGGGCAGGACTATCGGAGTCGGTGTGAATAAAAGCCGTTTCATAAAAGGAGTAAACTTTCAGTTTTTAGATCCTTATTTTACCCCGGATGGAGTAAGCCGAGGGTTTAATTTATTTTTGTCAGAAGTTGATTCGCCGTTTAATGTTTCCAGCTTTAACACAACTTCATGGGGAGGGTCGTTAAGCTTCAGTTATCCTCTTAGCGAAATTCAGGTGCTGGGCTTTGATCTAGGAGTTACGCATACAGAGCTAAGTTCTGGTTATGGGTCTGTGCAGGAGATTGAATCAAGTCCGAAATTAATGGATGGGATTAATAGCTACGTTATTGAGCGTTTAAATTCAAATCCTTTTGACGGGCCGGTCAGGGACGCTGTGCTTGGTGATGTGAGTGCGTTATCAGACTTGCAGCTACAGAAGCCTCTCGACCCTGGTTTTGTAGACCGTTTTGGAGATGAATTTAATAACTTTACTATATCGGGTAATTGGTTTAGGAATACACTAAATCGGGGACAGTTAGCAAATGATGGGGCCCTTCATCAGCTGAACCTGGAGATTGCACTGCCAGGAAGTGACCTTGAGTTTGCGCGATTGAATTATACAAGTCAGATGTATTGGCCCCTCACTGAGAGCAGAAACTGGGTAGTTGCTCTCACCGCGAACTTAGGTTACGGGATAGGGTATGGAAAATCAGGTGAACTTCCTTTCTTCAACAACTTTTTCGCTGGAGGCCTTATTCGTGGTGGGGGCTCATTGCGTGGTTACGAGGAAAATAGTCTGGGGCCATCGAGTACAGCTGGGGCGCGCTATCTAACGGAAAGTGGTCTCACCTTGGCCCGCGATGAAAACGGTAACATTATTAGGAATCAAGATGGTTCGGCTCAGATTAATAGGGATTTTGGTTATGAGACTCAAACCTTGGTTGATGGTAACGGTTATCCTATATTAGATGCTGATGGCAATGAACAAGTCCAATTAGCGGTACAAAATTTCTACCTAGATCGCGATTATGATGCTTTTGGTGGTAACATATTAGCTACGGCGTCACTGGAGCTGCTTTTTCCTTTGCCATTTGTGCCTAATTCTAACCAGGTTAGGTCCGCCTTTTTTATAGACGCAGGTAATGTATTTTCTTCATATTGTACGAAAAGACAGGCGCTATTAAAAAATTGCTCGGATTTTGATTTAGGAGAATTGAGGTATGCTGCAGGGATTAGTTTTACGTATTTGTCCCCTTTTGGTCCGTTAACTTTTTATGTGGCCGCCCCTTTTGGAGATGGGCCGGGAGATGATACAAAAACTTTCGACTTCACTGTGGGCGCATTTTAGTGAGGTCTGTTGACAACGAGTATTAAATTCTACAATGAGATGGGTGAAACAGACCATCTTGTTAAAGGGAAATGGAGAGAAATTGTGAGAATTCTGAAGAGCTTTATTTTAATTCTATGGTTAGTTACATTTGCACAGAATGCAGCTGCTCAAGACGCTAAGATCGGCATACTCAACGCAATTCAAGCGCTTTTTAATTCAGACGCTGCTCGCGTTGTACAAGAAGAGCTAGAACAAGAGTTTGCTCAAGATGAGCAAAGAGCAACGGAATTAACAGAAGAGTTAACGACACTGCAAGAGCAATATCAACAGAATGAAGCGGTAATGTCTGAAGATGAGGTGCGACGGATGAACTCTGACGCCCAAGATCTGCAAGTTCAATTACAGCTAATACAGGAGCGGGTTCAAACAGCTCTTCAAGAGAAGAATCAAGAATTCGTGCAAAGCATGCAGGAGGAGTTAACTCAAGCTGTAATGGATGTCGTGGCTGAGGGCGGTTTTGACTTGATTCTCAACACTGAGTCAGCTCCATACTTTGCTCCGGTTTTGGACATAACTGCGCGCGTTACAGCTAAACTAAATGAGAATTCACAGACTAGTAGTGAGTCTGAGCAATAGCGAGTTACTAGGAAAGTGTCAGGTGGCACAAAATAAAAAATATACTTTAGCTGAAATAGCCGCCACTTTGCGGTTAAGACTAATTGGCGATGATCAGTGTGAAATACATGGGGTCGGGAGTTTGAAGAGCGCAACCCCGGGCCAATTAAGCTTTCTTAGCAACCACGCTTATATAGGCCAATTGCCAGAAA
>ERZ802830.4130-NODE-4130-length-11824-cov-12.0941_pt1 | contig 11824 bp, 6 predicted proteins | sample MGYA00345654_ERZ802830 | MGnify/ENA primary metagenome ERZ802830 (study PRJEB30503, sample SAMEA104212375) | marine metagenome | biome: Westerlies Biome; feature: [SRF] surface water layer (ENVO:00010504) within the epipelagic zone...; material: water... | reverse complement strand
TGAAATGGGACAAGCATTAGCAAAAACTGTAGACCAAAATTTACTTCAGTTAGCTGTTGTAGGTGCAAACGCATCAGCAACAATTACTGGTGGAGATGCAGGTACAGTTATAACTGATGCTGACGCAAACACAAATGCAACATCTTTAATTGCATCTTTATTTGAATGTATTCAAAAATTAGATGAGAATGATGTTCCTTCAACTGACAGATACATTGTTGTATCGCCTGATATTTATTATCAATTAGCGAACAATGATAAACTGTTAAACAGAGACTTTTCAACACTTAATGGTGATTTTGGAAAAGGAACTGTTGTATCAATCGGTGGAGTTCCAGTTATCAAATCAAACACTGTTTCAAGTGCTTTTGCTGATAATTCTTCACAGGTTTCTGGTACAAACAACACTTACCACATAGACGCACAAAATTATGTGGCAGTTTGTTTCCATAAATCTGCGATTGGAACAGTTAAGCTGAAAGATTTAGTTGTTGAGACAACTTATGATGCAAGAAGATTAGGTTCGCTGATTACAGGAAGAATGGCTATTGGGTCATCAATCCTTAGACCAGAAAGTTGCACAGCAGTTAAAACTTCGTAATATTTTATTACGATTTGTACTGGCGAGGGAGACTTCGCCAGTGCTTTAATTATAGGAGATAAAAATAATGATGTGTTGGTTTTGTAAATTAAGAATGAAACTTAAAAAGAAAATAAATGAATTTTGGGATAGTTTTTTACCATAATGACTATACAAACTAGAACAACCGAACTTGAAGCTGTTAATACAGTTCTTTCAACAATCGGAGAAGCACCTTTATCAACTTTATCAGGTGCATTGCCTGTAGATGGAACAATGGCAAAAAATGTTCTAAATGAAATTAATAGAGAAGTACAAAGTATGGGTTGGCATTTTAATACTCATCATAAAGCAAGTTTAAGTAAAGATACTAATAATAAAATTCCAATAGCTACTAATGTATTAAGAGTAGAATTAAATCCATATAAATATTCAAAAACAGATTATGATATAGTTCAAAGAAATAACTATTTATATAATCTTGCTACAAATAGTGATAGTTTTACGAAAGATTTTACTGAAGCTACATTAATATATTTATTAGATTTTGCTGATATACCTGAACAAGCAAAAAGATATATCACAGTAAGAAGTGCAAGAGTATTCCATGACAGAACTTTAGGTGCAAATACACTACATAAATTTTCTTTAGAAGATGAACAAAAATCTTTAGCAGTTCTAAGACAAGCTGAAATGCAAACAGGAGATTTTACAGTATTTGACAGTCCTGAACAGGTTTACACTGTAGGAAGAAATAAGACACACTGGTGGTACTAAATGCCTTTAATAAATAGAGTAATTCCTAATTTAGTACAAGGTGTCTCACAACAACCAGAGGTTCTTAGATTACCCAGTCAGGCATCAGTTCAAGAAAATGGTTTTAGTTCAGTTGTAGAAGGATTAAAAAAAAGACCTAATACATCTCACATTGCAAAAATTTCAACATCAACTTTAGCTAATGCGTATGTTCATGCGATTAATCGTGATGCAAGTGAAAGATATATAATAACTATTAGTAGTGGTGCTATAAAAGTATTTACAACAGCAGGAGTAGAAAAAACTGTAGTTAATCAATCTAATGCTACAACCTACATAACTTCTTCAAATCCTAAACAAGATTTTGTAGCAATGACTGTTGCTGATTTTACTTTTATTTTAAATAAACAAAAAACTACTGCAATGTCAGGTACAACAAGTCCTGCAAAAATAGAACAAGCAGTTTATTCAGTATTACAAGGTGTGAATGATACAAAATATTCAGTGACGATTGATGGAAGTACATATAATTTTACTTCAAGCAATACAAACACTGAAAGTATCAGAGATGGATTATTTAGTGCAGTTGGTTCGCCAACAAATATTACATGCACAAAAATTGGAAATTCCAGTTTTTCAATAGTCAAATCCACAGGAACATTAACAGTAAGTGCTTCTGATGGTTATGGTGATGATGCTTCTCAAATAGTTGCAGACACAGTACAAACATTTTCAGATTTACCAAGTCCTGCAATTAATAATATGGTTGTAGAAGTCACTGGTGATAACTCAAATAATTTTGATAATTATTATGTAAAATATGATAGTAGCAAAGATGCGTGGACTGAAACAGTTGCACCTGCAATAGCTACAACATTAGATAATACGACAATGCCACATGTTCTAATAAGAACAGCAGATGGTAATTTTAGATTTACCCAAGTAGATGGCTCAACTTATACTATTTCAGGAACAGATTATAATGTGCCTTCATGGGGAACTAGAGTAGCAGGTGATTTAACTTCTGCACCTAACCCAAGTTTTATAGGTGGTAAATTAAATGACATATTTTTTCATAGAAACAGATTAGGTTTTGTTGCTGATGAAAATGTTATTATGTCAAGAGCAGGTGAGTTCTATGAGTTCTTTCCTGAAACAGTCACTACAGTTTTAGATACAGACCCTTTAGATGTTGCTTCAACACATTCTAAAGTATCTATATTAAGACATGTAGTATCTTTTGCTGAAGAATTATTATTATTTAGTGACCAAACTCAATTTATGATGACTGGTGGTACTACACTTACTGCAAAAAATGTAGCAATAAATGTAGCAACAGAATTTGAGATGGACAAAGATGTTAAACCTATAGGAAGTGGTAATAATGTATTCTTTGCTTTTCCAAAAGGTAATTTTACAGGATTTAGAGAATTTTTCGTTGAAGATACAACAGATGTAAAAAAAGCAGACGATATTACTGCTAATGTACCTAAATATATTCCTAAAAATATTTTTAAAATGTCAGTTGCTACAAATGAAAATATAGTTGTAGCTTTATCTTCTGATGAACAAAATGCTTTATACATTCATCAATTCTTTTCTAGTAATCAAAAGAAATTACAAAGTGCATGGCACAAATGGATATTTGGTGCTTCTGCTACTGAAACTATATTAGGAATGGATTTTATTGAAAATCTTTTATATTTAGTAATAGAAAGAAGTGATGGTGTTTATTTAGAAACATTAGATATTTCACCTGCTGTTGTAGATACTAGTGCATCTTACTTAACTCACTTAGACAGAAAAATTACAAATAGCACAGCAGGAGTTAGTGAAAGTTATAACTCTGGTACTAACCAAACTACGATTACAATTCCTTATTCTAAAACCAATACCCTGAGTGTAGTGGGTGCAAGTACAGGTTCAAATACAGCAGGACAAGAAATTGCAATAGTTTCACAATCAGGAACTTCTATAGTAATTTCAGGAGATATAACTTCTTATGATTATTTTATAGGAGAAGATTATACTTTTAAATTTACTTTCTCTCAACAATTTATGCAAATTGCAGATACGACAGGAAGTAGAATATCAACTAAAGAAGGAAGACTTCAAATTAGAAATTGGAGTGTAAGTTATAATGACACTGCTTTCTTCAAAACTACTGTGACACCAGTAGGAAGAAGTGCTTCTAATACAACATTCACAGGAACAGTTGTAGGAAGTGGACTAGCAGGTACAGTTAATTTAGAAGATGGCGATTATACATTCGCTGTCCAATCAGAAAATGATAAACTTACAGTGACAATAGAAAATGATAGTCATTTGCCTTCTAACTTTATAAACGCAAGTTGGGAAGGTTATTATGTCACTGCATCTCAAAGGGTATAGTCATTTTAGATTAACAACATTAGCTGATATTAAATATCTAGCACCAAAATTAAGAAAAGCAGACAAACAAGAAATTATATCTACTAATGGTTTATTACCTTATTACGAATTATTAAGAGGATATAAACAATCAAAGATTATTTTTACTATAGTCAATCCACAAAATAAACCAGTAGGAATATTTGGTGTTGATGATTTAGGTAATTCTGTCGGTGGTATTTGGCTAGTTGCAACTGATGAGTTGGCTACTATTCAAATAGCTTTTTTAAGACAATGTAGAGAAGTAGTTAATTTTTTAAATACAAAATATAAAATTTTATGGAACTATGTTGATTGCAGAAACGAAGTTCACATTAAATGGCTTAAATGGTGTGGATTTACTTTTATTAACAAAACAAACTATGGGGTTTTAAACAAACCATTTTATGAATTTATAAAAATATGTGTACACCAACAGCAGGACTAATAGCAGTTCAGGTTGCCAGTGCAGGTCTTCAGTACAAAATGCAGAAGGCACAAGCAAAGGCACAGTATGAACAGCAAAAAAGACAAAATGAAATTGCTAGAAAAAATGCCATTCAAAGGTATGCTTCTGAACAATTAAAAATTAGACAAACTCAAAAGCAATCACTAGCTAAAGGTTATGAAGCAGAAATAAAAGGTAGAAAAGCTAGAGCAACATTTATAGCTAGTGCAGGAGAAGGTGGAGTAGCAATGTCTGGTTCAACTCAGGCATTAATGAGAGATTACTACAGAGTTCAAGGAAACTACAATTCTTCATTACAGACAAACATGGGTATTAATATTTCTCAATATGAAAGAAATATGGAAGCAATTCAATTTGGTCAAGAAAGTCAATCAACTTACTTAACACCACCAAATTCAAATTTATTGTTTGCATCAGCAGTCTTAGGTGTAGCAAATAGTTATTACGACTTACAAACAAGAAAAGAAGCAGAAGGTATTAAATAATGGCTAAAAGAAGAAACACACCAGAATTAAATTTAACACCTGAATTACCAGAAGTAAGGTCATCAGATTTTAATTTATTTTATAAACCAGAAGTAGAACCTTTACCTGCTGGACTAGAAACATTTGCAAAAAGTTTAGATGCTTTTGTTAATGATGGTTTAGTAGATGCTTATGTTCTTAATGAAAAGAAAAAGAAAAAAGAAGGTGAAGCAGAAGCAGAAAAAGATTTTAAAAGTGGTAAAGAGAGTAGTGAAAGTGATAGTGAAATTAAAGCAAATAAAACTAGTTTCTTTAATTTATCTAACAAAGGTAAATTACCAAAAGAAGCTAATCCATATTATTTAGAAAAATATCAAGAATTAGGTTTAAATCAAAAAGCAGAATTATTTAAACAAAAGATTGCTATAAGCTATGCAGAAAAAAAAGTAAGTGAAAATCCAAGTCCTACAGCTTTTCAAGATTTTTATAAAGATGAATTAAAATTATTTATAGCTGAAAATCAATTAGGTTCACATGATGCAATAATGTTAGAGAAAGGTTTCTTTAGCAAAACTTCTGCAATGAAAAATCAATTATTTCAAACTCATGTCACATCACAAATGTCAAGAATTGGTGAAGAATTTGATACTAATTTTATAAATACCTTTCAAGGTTTGTTAGACAAAAATTTGACTATGGAAGATAATGGTAAAAACATTACAAAATTTTTTAAAAGTTATGATGGTATTTTAAGTAATGGAACTAAACAAAAATTATTCTTTCAATCATTAACTGATTATGTTGATAAAACTGGTGATTATGAATATGCAAAACAAGTTTTAGCTAAATTACCAAAACATGTAAAATTAGGAACAGATGCTATAGGCAATGTAAAAGGTCTTGCTGATGATTTTCAAGTATTAAAAGATAAGATTGAAGATAGAGAAGACCAAGAATTAGCAGATAATAATACAAGAATTGAAGCTAATAGAAAAAAAGAATATTTAGAAGCAGTTGATGTTGCTGATACTTATTTAACATTTAGTGAAGCAAAGCAAAGTGATGAATATAAAAATGCTTCTAATTATAAAAAGAATGAAATTGAAAAAGTTTATAAAAATAAAACTATAGGTTTTAATAGTCAAACTAGTCCTGAAATTAAAAATGGTATTATAGAAAAATTAGGAGAAAACGATATTGAAGGTGCAATGAAGTACCTTAATGACAATAGAGCAAGTGTTTCAGCAAATTATTATAATGAAACAAAAGAATTAATTAAAAAACATGAAATAAGTGGTGATGATGGTTTGTTATCTACACCAAGTTATACTTACTTTGAAGATGAAATTATAGATATTCAAAAAGATTACGACAGAGCATTTAAACAAACTGGTATTAAAATGGATTACAACCCATTTATGAAACCACAGTTTAAAGAAGATGCTATTGAATGGTTAGCAGACAATCCTATTACTGAAACTTATTCTGCATCTCAAAGAAAAACAGATTTTAGAAATTTTTTAAGAGGTGAGATTGAGGAGTTAAAGAAACAAACAAGTGACAAAATTAATAAAGTTGTAAGTAATTTTAGTACCAACACTATTGATGCTAGTAAAGAAGATTTACCTTCTAATAAAAAAACTAAAGATAGAAAAGAAAATAAAGATGAAAAGAAAGAAATTATTAATAATGAAAATACAGATGAAGGTGTTAATAAAAAAACTAAAAAAGTTGATAGTAAAATTGACATTACAACCCTTTCTACAGAAGACTTAAACAATAGATTAGAGGAATTAAAAACAATGCAAAAAAGAAAAGCAGTTAAAGATGAAATTAAACGAATTGAAGCAGAATTAGATAAAAGATAATGGCTACTATACAAAAAACTTTACCTAATGGTCAGATTGCTAACTTTGATGAAACTTGGACAGAGGAAGAAATCAATGAATATATGCAATTACCAAAGCATCAACCCATAAAAAACCAAGATAAAATTAATAATAATAAAGAAAGAGGTTGGTTTGCAGATGTAGGTATGAGTGCTGTAGATGGGGTAAGAGATGGTGTTCAGTCTACAATAGGTCTATTAGAGGGTTTAGGTGACACTTTAGGAGAAAAGACAAATATAGGTGGTTTTGTATTCGGAGAAGATGCTGAAAATGGTGTCATGGGGTACGAAAACTATGAACAATGGAAAGCAAAAGGTAGAGAAGACCTATTATTTGGTAAAGCAGGTGTCAAAGATGCAATAGAATTACCTGATTTTAAAGATGACCCACAAACAATGGCAGGTGGAGTTGTTAAAGGTGTTTCTCAATTTTTAACTGGTTGGTTCACAGGTGGTAAGGTTCTTAAAGGAGTTAAGTATGCTTCTGGTGGATACAAAGGTATTTCACCATTTTTAAGAGCAGGTACTACAGGTCAAGTCACTAAGACTATGACACAAGGTGCTATTGCTGATTTTACAGCTTTTGATGAAGAAACTGGAAGATTAGTTGATATGGTTAATGAGTATGCACCTTCATTACAAAATCCAATATTTGAATATTTAGCATCAGACCCAGACGATACTTTTTGGGAAGCAAGATTTAAAAATGCACTAGAGGGTGCAGGTATAGGTGGTACTTTAGAAACTACCTTTAGAACTTTTAGATATATTAAAAATACTAATAAAAATAGAAATAAAGAAAAGTTTAATAAAAAACAACTAGAAGAAGACGAAAAGTCATTACAGAATTTAAGCGAAAAAGATGTCATACAAAGTGATTTAAGACCAATAAGAGAAAAAGTTGGTTCTAAAGTTATTAAGACATTAAGTGAAGAAGATATAAGTGATAGTGCATTTAAGTCATTTAAAGAAGCACAAAAACTTAGAAACAAAGGTGAGTTTGATAAAGCATTAGAAAATTTAGATTTAAGTTTAAATTTTAATGCAAGAAGTTTTATTGAATTAGATAAACAAGGTTTATTAGGTCTAAAAGCATTTAATAAAGTTTATAAAGATTTAGTAGATAAAAAGAAAATTGTTTTAACTGATGAAAAAGTTCAAGCAATGGCACATAAAATTTATGGAAATAAAACAGGTAAGTTAGAAACTGATTTAGTTAAATTAAATGATACAATAAAAAATCAACCTTACCAAGTTGTTGCAATGAATAGTTATATTGAAACTATTTCAAGTTTAACAAAAAGATTAGCAGTGGTAAGTCAAAAGAATGGCGACCCTTTAGTTCGTAAGTTTTTATTAAATAATATTATACCAAAATTTAAACAAATTAATGCTCTTAAAGAAGGCATTAGCGAAAGTACAGCAAGAAGTCTTAGATTAATGGGTAAATCTACAGATGAAAGTATTGCAGGTGATTTATCTAAAGTAATGAAAGAAGATGAATTATATACAGGAGACCCAGACAAACTAATTAGACAACTTGCTAAAGCAGGTGATACTGACATTTCTAAAATAATAAGTTATGTCGCAAAGAATAAAACTTTTGATGTATTAAACGAAGTTTGGATTAATGCACTATTATCTAATCCTAAAACTCACATAATTAATATGAGTGGTAATTTAATGAACATGTTTATTAGACCACTAGAAAGAGTTGTAGGTAGTAGAATGAGTTTATCTCTTTTAGAAAATCCTGCAAAAGTAAAAAAATTACAAGCAGAGGGAATGAAAGCATTAGGTTCTTACTCAGCAATGAGAAGATATATGTTTGATGCTTTAAGATATAGTGCTTTAGCTTTTAAAAATGAAGATACAATAATTAGTGCTAGTGCAAAATTAGATGTACCTAAAAAAGCAATACAAAAAACAAAATTTCAAGCAAATCCTAAAACTGGTCAAATGGAAGAAGTTTTAGATAATGATAGTATTGGTGGTATTTTTACTAACTATTTAGGTAAGTTTGCAAGAGTACCAACTAGATTTCTAAACGCAGAAGATGAGTTTTTTAGACAAATTGGCTACAGAATGAATATGGAAAGATTTGCCATAGATGATGCACTTAGATTAGGCAAAAGCAAAGATAAGATTGTTGCTGTAGATGTCACGACTAGAAAACCAATGACTGAGTTTGATGCACATGTATTAGAACAGTTTAATAAAGGTTTTGATGAATATGGTAGAGGTATCAATGCTGAAGTAATGCGTAAAGCTGACGAACTTACTTATACACAAGAATTAGATGGATTTATGAAACATGTGCAATCATTTGCAAATGAATATCCAATATTAAAACAAGTTATACCATTTATTAGAACACCAGTGAACTTAATGCTTAATGTCACTGACAGAGTAGGTTTAGGTGTATTTAGAAGAAGATGGAGAGATGACTTCATGGGAAGAAATGGTGCTGAAAGAATGGCACAAGCTAGAGGTGGTTTAGCTACAGGTTATACTTTAATAACAGTTGCTTCAATCATGCACAGAGAAGGTATGATTACTGGAAGTCAAGGACAGATTAAAGGTGAAGAAGCATTTACATCAAAAGATTTAAAAGATTTAAGAAAACAAACAGGAAGATTACCATACTCATTTAGATATTGGAGTGAAGAAGAAGGTACATACAAATATAAACAATTCGGAAGATTTGACCCATTTGGTGCTTTCTTTGGTTTAGTTGCAGACTTTAATGAAGTTTATGACAAACTTACTGAACAAGAGTTAAGACAGATAGGTGGCGATATGCTTATTCTTATGGCTAAACAAGGTAATGGCATGGAGAATATGATTAGTCCTACAAGTAAAATGATTAATACAGGTAAAGCTACATTTTCTTCAATGTCTAGAAACTTAGTTAGTAAAACTTATTTAAAAGGTTTAGCTGAATTTATAGATATGCTTACTGATGACAGTCCTAATAAAGCTGAATATTGGTTTAGACAAAAGATAGGTTCTTATATTCCAAACATTTGGGCAAAATTTACTAATGACCCTTTTTATAGAGATGCAAGAAGTTTAGTAGAAGAAGCAAGAAATAGGTCTGGTATTGGAGATACTTCAGAGTTTAAATTTGATTTTAGAGGTAGACCATTAAAAAGAAGTTTTGATAGTGAAGATAAAAGATTATTTGATGGTCTATTTAATCCTATTGCAAACACTACACAACAAGATGACCCTGTTGCAGAAGAAGTTATAAGATTAGGTGTTAATATGCCAAAACTAAATAGAATGTTTGAAGGTACTATTGATACATCTTTGTTTGTTAATAAAGAAGGACAAACTTTAGAAAATAGAATGTATCAGATGCTAAGAGAACTTTCTATACAAGCACCTGATGGAAAATATTATTCATTAGATGAAAGATTAAAAAGAGAAATTACTACTGATTTGTATAAACAAAAAAGTGACCCCATTGATATAGATGGAAACCAGAGTGATACAGGTGCAAAAGCAAAACATTTAAGAAGTATTGTTAATGATTACCATTCTGAAGTTCTTGATTTAATTAAAAAGGAAGCAAGTAAATTTGTTAGTACAAAAGATGATAGTGGTACATTTACATTACTTAACGCAATTCAAGGAAATAATAATAATAAAATGAAAATGGAGATGGGAGTTCCAATAAAGATGTCAGATATTGATGGTCTTTATCAATGGTCTAAATAAAATATGTCAAACTTTGCATTTAATACATACACTGGGAATGGAAGTACAACCCAATATGCGATTACATGGGAATACTTAGATAGTACACATGTAAAAGCATACTTAGATGGAGTTGCAACTACTTCATTTACAATTAGTTCTTCTACAGTCACTTTTAATTCTGCACCTACAAATGGTGCTATAATTAGAATTGAAAGAGAAACACCATTAACAGCAAGATTAGTAGACTTTCAAGATGGTTCAGTATTAACAGAAAGTGATTTAGATAAATCTGCTAATCAAAACTTTTTTGCAGTTCAAGAATTTTCAGATGATGCTTCTAATTATTTACAATTAGGAACTGATGATAAATATAATGCTAACTCTAAAGTAATTAAAAATGTAGCTAATCCAGTAGATAATAATGATGCAGTTAATAAAACTTATTTAGAAAATACTTGGTTATCTTCAGCTAACAAAACAGCTTTAACAACACTACAAACAAATATTACTGCAATTACAAATGTTAATTCAAATTCTAGTAATATTAACAGTGTCAATTCAAATTCTGCAAATATTAATTTAGTTGCAGGTTCAATAGGTTCAGTAAACACAGTAGCAACTGATATTGCAAAAGTGATAGCTGTAGCAAATGATTTAGCAGAAGCAGTTTCAGAAGTTGAGACTGTAGCTAATGATTTGAATGAAACTACTTCTGAAATAGACACAGTAGCAAATGCAATTACGAATGTAGACATTGTTGGAAATGCTATTGCTAATGTAAACACTTTGGCAGGAGTTTCTAATTTACAAAATTTAGCTAACGCACATTCTCAGATAGTCACAGTAGGTAATAATATTCCTGCTGTTCAATCATTCGGAAACACTTATAAAATTTCAGCATCAGCACCATCAAGTCCAATACAAGGTACTTTATGGTTTGATACTACTGCAAATATTATGAAAGTTTATGATGGCTCGTCTTTCATAAACGCAGGGAGTTCTGTGAATGGGACATCAGGCAGGTATAAATATATTGCGACAGCAAATCAGACAACTTTTACAGGTGCATCACATTCAGACACAGGTAGCAATACACTAACTTATGATGCAGGATTTATAAATGTATTTAAAAATGGAGTTCATTTAGACCCATCAGATTACACAGCAACAGATGGAAATAATTTAGTCCTAGATGTGGGTTGTTCTCTTAATGATGAAATTTATATTTTAACTTTTGGTACATTTAGTATTGCTTCAATATCAGCTTCAGCGATTACTTCTAATACTTTAGGAGTAGCCAGAGGTGGAACAGGTTTAACATCATCTAATCTTACTGGTAATGGTGGAAAAGCATTAGTTGTAAATTCAGGTGGTTCAGCTTTTGAACTAGCAAATACTTCTTCAGCAGAAGTTTATGGATTTGAAACTTATTTTAATCCATCAACATTAGTTAAAACTGTGACTGTTCAATCAGTCAGTGGTTCTAACAAATATTTTATAGATGGTGTTCAACAAGATACTTTAGAATTAGAAGAAGGAAATACTTATGTATT
>ERZ802830.4126-NODE-4126-length-11827-cov-7.58452_pt1 | contig 11827 bp, 15 predicted proteins | sample MGYA00345654_ERZ802830 | MGnify/ENA primary metagenome ERZ802830 (study PRJEB30503, sample SAMEA104212375) | marine metagenome | biome: Westerlies Biome; feature: [SRF] surface water layer (ENVO:00010504) within the epipelagic zone...; material: water... | reverse complement strand
CCCATTGAATCAAATAAACAGACATATGGTATTTGTCTGAATACATGTTTTTCTATATCATGTGGATAAATATAGCCTTGGTTATAACTATAAAACCACCCTAACGGAAAATATTTAATTCTTGCTACACCTTTGTGCATAAAGAAATTATCTATTCCACGGTAGTACCATAATATTTTATCTAAATGTGTTTTAAAATAAAGAGTAATATTTTCTTTATCTAAATTATCGTTCCATCTTAATATACTAGAGTTTAAGTCTGTATATTTATGAGGAACATGTTCTGTTTCTTTCTTTTGTGTTTCCATATCATGCCAATGCGTTTGGCCAAAACATAAACAATCTTCAGGATCAAAGTTTACTATATCATCTATGTTCTTTTGTATAATAATATCTAAGTCCAAGAATAAGTTTTCGCCTTTTTGTCTAACTACATTATCATCAAACAAATACATTTTATTCCACCACTTCTCTAATTTGTTTTCTTTAGGAAATGGTAGAACATTAATGTCTTCATTAAGTCCTTTTGCATTTTCTGTTAGACAGTAAAATGTAAAGCTTTGAGATACAGATTCCAGACAGGATTCGTATATCTTGTTAACATGTTTGGCAGAATATTTACTGCCCCACTTTACTGTATAAATGTTTAGCGCCAATGGTTTAATAACTCCGGATCTACCAATTCATTTTGCTTTGTATGTCCTCTACCTGAAGTCATTTGTTTAGGTAGTAGATCAATATTAAATACACAAAGGATTGGTGTTTCTCTGTATATTTCTGTTTCTAAATCATCATCTTCCCAACTACGCCCTCGGTTATACGAGTAGGCATAATCTGATGGGAAATGATCCCATAATTTTTTACCCCAATCACCCCATCTCCATGAGTGATAATTGTCTGTTCCGTCTGTATATGTAAACCATATCTTTTCTTGGTTCTCTAATACATCATGCCATATACATTCTGCTTGATCATCGGACCAAACTTGGCAACTGCCATTAGTATATGCTCCGTGTGATAATTTAAATCTCCGCGTCTTCATTGGGCGCGGGTCTTGCCACCAGCTTCTTAACTTAGTTGGTCTTTCCATATTATAGGTAATTAAAGGCTCTATATCATTTTGTATAATAACATCTAAGTCAAAGAATATAAAACGACCTGTAGGTTTATCTTCAGCAAAGTTATGAGTATTGAATACCATTGTCTTAGGCCTATCCCAACACCTAGCCATACCATACTTAAAGTCGTCTTTTTGAAACCAATACTTAGGATGTATGTTAGGTATATCTGGAAAAGGAATAACTTTTACATCATCATCTAATCCTTCGGCATCATCTGTATAACAATAGAAATGGAAATCGTGTTTAGGATTACAATTTCTCTTGGCCATATTTTTCAATTTGTTCACAAAGTGAGGACCATATCTGGTGCCCCACTTAGAACATACTACATTTACTCTCATATCTCTTTGCCTTTATAATCTCCTGCTAGTGGAAAAATTTTAGTTATTACATCTGCAACTGCATGTGCAATATCCATGTGTTCTAACTGCGTACCATTAGCACCTCGAAGTTCAATGTAATGTATCCAGCTTCTTAGTGTTCCGTTAACATACATTCTACTCTTAGTATTGCCTTCAGGTAATACAACTCTTGCTTGTTCTTTTGCTATCCCATGTTCTAAAGCCCATGTATAAGCATATCTAGTTTGCCTAATAATATCCTTTTGTAATTCCTGCCACTTACTATCTAATTCATAGTCTTCAGTAGGAATACTATTTTGTCTATTTTTAGGGTCTTGCATTCTTGCTTCTCTTACTTCAAACTCTAAGTCCTTTGTAGGATCTGCATACCGCTGACTAAATTCTTGAAAGCTAAAACTCCTATGCCTTAAAATTTGTCTTGCAATGTCTCTTGTGGTGTCTATTTCTAAACATACACTAACCATTTCTAATGGCGACCAATGCTTGTGTTTCATTAGATACTTAATAAGTTTCTCACTTGTATCTTTATTTAACTGCCCATCTGGATTACTTACTCTAGCACAAAAGGCTACAAGTTCTGTAGCACTTGTGCTGTCTATAAGATAATTGCCATCTGCTTTACTGTAACTGATTAAGTTAACTTCCATATATTCCCTCGTTTCCGAATGTCCCTGCTCTGGTTCGAGCAATTATAAAGTCCGTTCCATATTGTTTACCTATATTAGCTAGTGCCGAGGTAATTTCAATACATTTATCTTCGAATGTTTCTATACGAACACGCACAATTAATGTTGCAAATTCAGTTTCCGCTATTAAAGGAACATAAATATCTGCATCGTCAAATGCACCTTCGATTACAACACCGTCTTTTCTTACTTTTAACATAAACCACCTTGTTCATTATGTATTATTGCTGGATTCAACTTTAATAAATTATTAAAGTAACCTTTAAAGAAGTCATTTGTAAAAATTTCTTCTAGAGTGTGTTCATTTATATTATTCTTATCCCAACTATACAATAACTCTGTCTTGTGTTCAGGAGAATTATATGCAGTAGTTAAGTTAAGAGCCACATGTTTACAGGGAAACACATTACCTTTAGAGTTTAGATAAAATGAATTATTAACTTTACCTTCACACTTAACATGTGGTGAAAACTTTATTGTTCTCTCTTTATATATGTCATCTTTTTTTCTTGTCTGTAGAGTCTCTAGTTCTATAAGTTTATAGTCTGGCATGTCTGGTTTTTCTTTTTTATCTATTACTATTTCTTCTTTAGATATTTGATTATCATATATAAAGCCATAAAAATTATATTGTTGTGAAATCTTTTTAGCTTTCTGAATATCAGAATCTAACTGATTCGTATGTACATAATTCCAAAACACTCTACACCCAGAGTCTATTAATGCCTTTGCATTTTGTAATATTCGTTTATCTGGATTGCCAGTATTAATATTAAATGTAATATTGCCTGCTTCTAAAAACATTAAGCCTAAGTTACTCCACCAAATAGGTTCATTAGATTTGCCATCTGTAGTTATATCACACCCACCAATACCCCATCTAGACATAAAGAAATGAGCTATATCAAATAGTTCAGGATTTAGTGTAGGGTCTTTATCTGTACCTTTAAAATGTATTCTTTTTAACTTAGATTTTTCTATAAAGTCTTTTGTAAATGTATCCTCTATCTGTTCTAAAGTTAGATAGTCATCTCCTGATATAGGATTTATTTCTACTCTTTCAGGTAAGTAAGGATAAAGATCTGTTTCTTTGTTATACATTCTATCTAATTGTTCTTCAGTAAAATCCTCATACCAAAAAGGCAATGCAACTATATTACCATCTGTTTTTTCTGGATAGGATGCTGTACTATCTTGTAGGAAAGGTATTGTACCTTCTTCTATCAAAAACTTCTCGCTAAATATATCATAGTTATATAATAAATCATCTTCGCTTTTGTCCCATTCTTTAAGTATGGCCTCCACTTTATCATTACGGTATACAAAATATCCTAGGTTACCATCCTCAAGCAAAATCTTCTTGTTTGATTTATAAATGTCTATGTCCTGTATGTTGTTAATAATACAATTAGGAGTTATAAACAATGTATGTCCGCCAGGTTTGGTATGTTGCATTATATCTATTTCCAACCAATCCTTCCCATACTTAGGCACATGAAAGGTTATGCCATCTATATAGCCTTCTTTTTTTCGTGTAGTTTCTAAAATTTTATATTCATCATCATTAGTAAAGACATAGAAATCAAAAGGATCTACGCACAGTTTCTTAACCTGCGTATATAATGCGTTTATTTGTACTTGACTGTAATTATTGTCTAGCTGATTTGCTATAATCGTTACCATGCCATAATCTCAATAATGTCTCATCTTCTAATTCATCTATTTTTATTTGCTTATTATTAGACTTCAATACATCTACATTAAATAAACAAAATTTACATTCTTCTCTATATTTATGTGTCTCCAAATCCTCTGGAAATTGCATTCCTCTATTGTAAGAGTAAATCCATTCAAAAGGCATATTGTGCCAGAACTCTCTTTGACGCCAGTAATGATAGTTATCTGTTCCTTTCCAGAATGTTTTAAATATCATTTGATCTTCTTGTAATGCCTCCCAAAAGATATGTTCACATTGATCTCTATTCCAACACATTACACTAGAGTTAAAAAATGTTCCTCGAATATCAATAAACTTCCTATCATGTTTGTGTTTAGGATTTTGCCACCTCGAATGTATAATCCTAGGCTTCAAGGCTAGTTCATATATATCTGATATATCACTTTGTATAATAACATCTAAGTCTAAGTAACACCATTTATCGTCGAACCCTAAGAAGTTATGAGAATTAAATACTAAAAACTTAGCCCTATCCCAACAATAGTTTTCTTTACCAAACCAATACTTAGGATGTAATGGTTCTATATCAGGTATATCTCTAGCATCACATTTTAATCCTGTATCATCATCTGTATAACAGGTAAATGTAAAGTCATTGTGATAGTGTTCCTGTACCATACGATACAGATTGTTTACATACTCAGGAGAGTATTTAGTCCCCCACTTGATGCATACAAAGTTCATCATATTCTTTCTCAATCTCCGGGTGTCTGTCTAAGCCGTTTAATAAACATATAGGATACTCTGGTCTATACTTTCTTCCTGAATAAAGATAAGAGTATACCTCATTATGTGGCAAGTGTTCAAATGTAAATCCTTCATGGTAAAGATAAGTATCATCACCATATGGATATTGTACATCATATGTTTCAGGATAATTATTATAGTGATTCCATATATGCGTGGCATCTTTCCATAACATTACACTAGAATTATAATTACTTAATGGAAATCCTGGCTGATGAGGGAAATCATGTATATTTAATTGTTTATCTCCCTTATCTTTCCACCAAGTATATACTATAACAGGATTATCAACACAATAATCAAACAAATGATCTATGTTCTTTTGTATTCTTATGTCTAAATCTAAATATAATATAGTACCCATATCCTTTAACTGGAATAGTTTTATTTTTTCCATGTTGTCGTTGGGTTCATGTTCCATATAAATAATCCCGATATCAGGATGTAACCCTTTAGGGTCATCCGTAACGCAAACATAATTATATTTGCCTTCGGTATGTTCGTATATAGAATTAACAGCATCAGAGCTGTATTTCTCACCATATTTTAATGTTAAAATAGTTTTCATTGTAATCACTTTTATTTATAAATAAGACTATACACGATATTTTAGAGATAGAGATTAATGGCAACCGTTTCAAATGTAGTAATAGATCAAGGCACGACGTTCAGTTTGGAGTTAAATCTCACAAACGACGACACTACTGCTAAAGATTTAACGAATTATACAGTAACTTCACAGATGAGAAAATCTTATGAAGCTACAACTGCTACAAGTTTTACTACTGCCAAGGTTAATGCTACAGGTAAAATAACAATATCTTTAACAGCAGCAGAAACAGCAGCTGTTAAAGCAGGAAGATATGTTTACGATATTGAGATAGCCTCAAGTTCGGAGACATTAAGAGTTTTAGAAGGAATAGTAACAGTAACACCAAATGTTACAAGAGCATAAGGAGATTTAGATGGCAGTTAATGTTAACGCTACACAAAATCCAGTATCGGTATCCGTATCGACTGGTAGTACTAGAGTCGTAACAACTACCACAACTCAAAGCCAGGTTGCAACTTCAACTAACATTGACAATTTGTCTGGTATTGATACCAGTGCAAAACAAAATGGGTATACTCTAGTTTATGATGGGAGTAGCGGTAATTTCATAGCAGCACCAGCATCGTCTGTTGCAGCTTCTATTACAGCTATTGACGGTGGCACTTTTTAAGATGGTATAAAGCTTTATATTATAATATTTAAAAGACATTTAACTAGGAGAAAATAAATGGCAACAACAATTCAAATTAAAAGAAGTACAGGCGCAGCAGCTCCCGCTACTTCGGATTTAGTTGAAGGCGAATTGGCGTATGCTGAGGATAGATCCAACTCAGGAGCATCTGCTAAGTTATACATTTCATCTATTGATTCAGGTGGTAACGAGGTTATTCAAGAATTAGGTGGTAAGTACTACACCGATCTTATTGACAACGCTACAAATTCAGCTACGGCTAGCACCCTTGTAAAGAGAGATGGAAGTGGACACTTTAACGGCGCAACTATTACAGGTTCAACACTTACTGATGGCACGGCAAGTATAAATTCAGGTGCTATTACAGGAGCAACAAGTATAACAGCTTCTGGTACAGTACAGTTTGGATCTATATCAGATGGTACTATTACAGCAACTGCATTTGTAGACGAAGACAATATGGCTTCCGACAGTGCAACGCTTATTCCAACTCAACAATCTGTTAAAGCCTATGTAGACGCACAAGTAACAGCTAGTGATTTAGACGCAGCTGGTGATTCTGGAACAATAGATATAGATCTAGATTCAGAAACATTTACAGTAGCAGGTGGTACAGGTATTACAACTGCAGCATCCGGCACAACAATTACAGCGACACTAGATAATACAGCAGTTACAGCAGGATCATATGGTTCTACTACAGCTGTTCCAATATTAACTATTGACGCACAAGGTCGTATTACAGCAGCTTCAACAGGTTCGATTGCTACTTCGTTTAATATTGCAGCAGACTCAGGTTCAGACGATACTGTGGCTGGTGGCGAAACATTAACTTTCGAAGGAACAGCGAACGAAATAGAAACAACAGTTTCCAATAACAAAATAGCAATAGGCTTACCTACTAATGTAACAATTTCAGGTAACCTTACAGTTAGCGGAACAACTACAACTGTAGATTCCACAACATTATCCGTAGCAGATCCATTGATCTCACTGGCAACAGGTAATAACGCATCTGACGCAGTGGACATTGGTATATATGGTTTGTATGACACTTCAGGTTCAACTGATTTATATGGCGGTTTATTCAGAGACGCTAATGACTCAGGTAAATGGAAGTTATTTAAAGACAACCAAGCAGCACCTACTACAACTGTAAACACAAGCGGAACAGGTTACGCAGTAGCTACATTAGTAGCAAACATTGAATCATCTAGCGCTACAATTACAGGCGGTACTATTACAGGCATCACAGACTTAGTAGTAGCAGATGGTGGTACGGGCGCAGGTACATTTACTTCTAAAGGTATCCTTTATGGTAATGGTACAGGAGCTTTACAAGTAACAGCAGCAGGTACTGAAGGACAAATTCTTCAAGCTGGCTCAGGCGGTACTCCAGAATTCGGTGGAATAGACGGCGGAACTTATTAATATTAGATAGGATTTTGAAATGGACGAACAATTAATTAATGAATATATTAACAACTTGGCTAATCAAGTAAATAACTTGACCCAAGAGAACATACTACTTAAAACTAGACTTAGTCTTTTAGAGAAAAGGGAACAAGAGAGGTTGACAGCAGAAGAGAAGGTAAAGGAGTCCTTTACGAAGGAAGTTCCAACACAACCGGCACCAAAGAGTGAATACTCTACACCGCCGGAGGAACAACCTAAACCACAGGTGGAACAAATAGTTCCTAAAGAACCTGATTTTGTTAAAGGACCTAAACCAAAAGGATATAATCCTAAGGTGGATGGACCAAGACCTCTTATCCCTAATCCTAAAATAGCAGAGGAATAATCAAATGGCAACAGTAATAAAAATAAAGAGATCGGAAACAGCAAGTGATGCACCTACTACCAGTGATTTAGTTGCAGGTGAGGTAGCACTAAATACAGCAGATCAAGTTCTGTATGTAAGAGATTCTGGAGGTTCGATTGTTAAAGTTTCTAACTTTTCAGAAGTAGACCAATCTTTAGTTTTTCCTACTGGCGACTATGGAAGTGTGGCATCAGCTCTAGCAACAGACGCATTTGGCCAAACTATAGACAAAGTATTTGATTGTAATTCAAGCGTTAAGTATAGAGTAAGTGAAGTAGATCTCGGGTCGGATTCAGCAGTATAACAAGGAGACTATAGATGACAGTTACAGTACAGTTTAGGAGAGGGACAACAGCACAGAACAATGCGTTCACTGGCTCGATTGGCGAACTTTCTGTAAACACTACAACAAATACTATTAGGGTCCATGATGGGAGTACAGCAGGCGGGCATGAGCTTATGAAGGCTGATGCCACAAATATTGATGGGAATGTACCCATAGGTAACATTTCAGGAACAATATCAGCTAGCGCATTGGATGATGGGTCTAGCATAGACGGCGGAACATATTAATTAGGAGACAAAAATGCCAACACAAGTACAATTTAGGAGAGGGACGACTACACAGAACGAATCCTTTACTGGTGCGGTAGGTGAACTTTCCGTAGATACTACGCTAGATACAGTTCGAGTACATGATGGTTCAACGGCAGGCGGTATAAGGCTAGCAAAATATTCTGAGATACAATCAGGGGATATTACAGCAGTCGTAGCAGGCACAGGACTATCAGGAGGAGCTACTAGCGGAAGTGCTACAGTAAACTTATCACACTTAGGCTTAGAAAGCCTTTCAGACCCAAATGATGATCAGATAATATTTTGGGATGACTCAGCAGGAGCAACTGCATTTTTAGATTTAGGCACAGGTTTGTCTATATCAGGAACAACGATTTCTGTAGGAACACTTAACCAAGATACTACAGGAAACGCAGCTACGGCAACAGCATTAGAAACAGCTAGGACTATTGGTGGTACATCATTTGATGGTACTGCAAATATAGCAGTTGCATTAGCAGCAACAGCTACAACATTAGCAACAGCAAGAACAATAAACGGTGTAAGTTTTGATGGTAGTGCAAATGTAACTACATTAACAGCAGGCACTGGTATTTCAGTTTCAGGCACAGCAGTTTCAATAGGACAAGCAGTAGCAACATCAGATGATGTTACATTTGCAGATGTAGCAGCAACAGGTAATGTTACTATTACAGGTAACTTAGATGTAAACGGAACAACCACAACTTTAGATTCAACCAACTCTACAATAACAGATAGATTGATTGAGCTAGGAAACGGAACAACAGGAACACCAGCAAACGATATGGGTCTGGTCTTTGAAAGAGGATCTTCAGACAATGCGTTTATTGGCTGGGACGAAAGTGCAGATAAATTCCTAGTAGGTACTGGTTCATTTACAGGTGCAAGTACAGGTGATTTAACAGTTACCACAGGAACACTTGTAGCAAACTTAGAAGGTAATGTTACAGGTAATGTTACAGGTAACACAAGTGGAAGTTCAGGTTCAACAACAGGTAACGCAGCAACAGCAACAGCACTTGCAACAGCTAGGACTATTGGTGGTACATCATTTGATGGTACTGCAGATATAGCAGTTGCATTAGCAGCAACAGCTTCGGCACTTGCAACAGCAAGAACTTTATCGTTTACAGGAGATGTTACAGGTACAGGAGACTTTGATGGCTCAGGTAACTTAGCAACTGCATTAACTATAGCAGCAAATAGTGTTGCATTAGGTACAGATACAACAGGGAATTATATGGCACAAGTAAGTGGTGGAGATGGTATTACTATTTCTCACACGCAGAGCGAAGGCTCAACGGCTACAATTACTGGCACAGCAATATATGATTCAAGTGGAACTAAATTAAATTAAGGGTAGACGCAGATGGCTTTAGCAAGTAGAACAGATTTACAGGATTATTGTTTAAGGAGACTTGGACACCCTGTAATTGAAATTAATGTTGACGATGCTCAACTCTCAGATCGTATAGACGATTCTTTGCAGTTCTTTCAAGAGTATCATTTCGATGGTGTTGAAAAGACATTCGTTAAACATCAAATTACAGGCTCTAAACTAAAGCTAACTGCTAACCTTGGTGGTAATTTTACAAAGGGAGAAACTTTAACAGGAGGAACTTCCGGTGCAACTGCTCTATTTGATTCAACAGATTCAACAGCACAGTTTTTACTTATAGAACAAATTAAATCAGGAACCTTTGTAGCATCAGAAACAGTAACAGGTAATATATCAGGAGCAACAGCAACATTAGGAGCAACAGATTTTTATACTAAAGGTGATATTGAAAACGGCTATTTGCCAATAAGTAACAATATCATAGGTATAACCCGTGTCTTTAATTTTGGTGGAGCAGCTACAAACAATACAAAAGACGGACAACTGTTTGATCTAATGTATCAGTTTAGAATGAATGATCTATATAATTTAATGGGAGCAGACATGATATATTATTCAGTCGTACAATCTCATTTAACAACATTGGAACAACTACTAGTAGGACAACGACAAATTCGTTGGAATAGAAAAACAGACAGACTTTATATAGATACTGATTGGGATAAAACATACAATATAGGCGACTATGTAGTAGCAGAAGCTTATGCTATCCTTGATCCTTCTACATATACAGAAGTTTATGATGATATGTTCCTAAAGAAATATACAACAGCATTATTTAAAAAACAATGGGGCGATAATCTGAAGAAATTTGCAGGTATTCAAATGCCAGGTGGTGTGACTTTAAACGGAGAAACCATTTATAACGAGGCAGTACAAGAGATACAAGCAATTGAACAGGAGATGCAACTTAAATACGAATTACCTCCTCAATTTATGATAGGTTAAACACATGGCCACAAATTTTTATTTCCAAAATGGCGGTGGTATAGGACAAACAGGCGAACAGCGCCTAATAGAAGATCTTATAATCGAAAGTCTTAAAATATACGGACACGATACTTACTACTTGCCTAGAACAATAGTTAACAAAGATGACATCTTTGATGAGGACTCATTGTCTAGGTTCACCCAAGCATATCCTTTAGAAATGTACTTAGAAAATGTACAAGGGTTTGAAGGCCAAGGAGATATATTTACAAGATTTGGAATGGAAGTTAGAGATCAAGCAACTTTCGTACTAGCAAAAAGACGATGGGAGGACATGGTTACAAGGCAAGGTCCTGATGTAGCAAGGAAAGCCAGACCAGTAGAAGGAGATTTAATTTACTTTGAAAAAACTAAATCTTTATTCGAGATTAAATATGTAGATTTCCAAAATCCATTCTATCAGGCAAATAACATTTATGTATTTAAATTAACTTGTGAATTGTTCGAGTATAGTTCAGAGGATTTAGATACAGGTATTGCAACAATAGATGCAATAGAAACAAAATACTCTCAAGATATGTTGGAGTATCAATTTAAGAAAGAAGATGGTGGATTGTTCCTTAAGGAAGATGGCGGTAGTTTAATTACAGAAGCTTATCAAACAAGTGTATCAGAACCAATAGATAACGCAGACTTTGATAACTTATTAACATTAGAAGGCATACTAGACTTTAGCGAATCTAATCCGTTTGGTGAGATAGGAGGCTCGTAATGTTTAGAGATAAGACATTCTATCATAGTCATGTAAGGAAAGCTATTATAGCTTTTGGTACAATATTCAATGATATAAACATAGAAAGAAAGAATTCATCAGGTGCAGTAGCACAAACATTAAGAGTGCCTTTAGCGTACTCTACAAAACAAAAGTTTTTAACTAGGATTGCCAGAGTAGCAGATACAAGTACTAGAGGAGAAGTAGCTCTTACTTTACCTAGAATGGGGTTTGAAATAAATGGTTTAAACTACGACCCAGGCAGGAAGGTAGCTCCTATAAATAGAACGAGAGTAGTAGGAGAAGGAGATGATACTAATACAGTTAGATCTGTGTTTGCTTCTGCTCCGTGGAACATGGATTTAGCATTATATATATTTGCGAAGAACCAAAATGATGGATTAAATAT
>ERZ802830.4124-NODE-4124-length-11827-cov-37.9064_pt1 | contig 11827 bp, 27 predicted proteins | sample MGYA00345654_ERZ802830 | MGnify/ENA primary metagenome ERZ802830 (study PRJEB30503, sample SAMEA104212375) | marine metagenome | biome: Westerlies Biome; feature: [SRF] surface water layer (ENVO:00010504) within the epipelagic zone...; material: water... | reverse complement strand
CAAAGAAGCCGTCGCATCCCGTGGCGCAGACAACTACAAACGTGAAGTCCTCAAATTCTGCCGAACCAAAGGCGAGTGCTCCTACTATGAGGCAAAACTCCAATTCGAGTACGACGTACTCCTACGTGACGACTACTACAACGCATTTATCGGTTGTAAGATCCACGCCAAACATCTGCCAAAATAATTCAATATTTGTGATAAATTAACACAAATAACTCTTGCGTCTTTTCAAAACATACACTATAATAGTTACATAAAGTTGAGATAGAGAGAGAGAAAAGACATGGCACGAATTATACACCAATGCGAGTTTGACCGAGAAGGTCTTGAAAACGAAGTCGACTTCGGTCAGGCCCTGCGAATCATCAAGGGTTTCATGGGAACCGAAGACACTCTTGATGCCCTCAAAGGTTTCGAGAAGCGTTACGAGAAAGCAGAAATCGCTGCTTACGAAAACGATGAAGACTACGGTTTCGATCGTGAGTGGAGATATGAGATCTTCGCCTACAATCTTCTGATTGAAGGTTTCGGTCAATTGTTTGCGCCAAAGGAGGCATAGTATGGATGCAGTAGTAGGTAATCTTTATAACGAGTTGATGTGTCTCTGCGAGATACGTGGCGAGTTGTCTGCCGAAGACAACGCACGTGTCGAGGATCGTATCCTCACACTTCAATTCCAAATCGAGAAGATGGAGAAGGCATCATGAGTAGTCCGTATAGAGATCACGTTCGACGTGAACGAAAAAAAGAACCAGAAATTTCAAATGGGACCTTCGTCGGATTCTTAGTCTTAATTTCTATGGGTATAGCACTTGGGTTTCTCATGGGATACGGTCTACTTTATACGTAGACCAGTGTGAATATTCACATAAAAAAGTTTTCAAAAAGAGTTGACTTTTATTTTTAAAACAGGTATAATACTTGTATTGAGAATGAGAAGAGAGAGAGAAGATTATGTCTAATTCGATTATTGTTGTTATCGCCACTCAGTTCCGTGAGAACTACGGTGCCCACGATTGGGATGGCCGTGGTGAGTGCCCTCAGCATTGGAAGTCTAAGGGTGGTGACACCTACTTCGTCAATGCGTCTGCGGCAGACATTGCCGACTCGCAGTGGTGGGTTGATGTTGAAAGATGCATCAACCACTCTTCAGAGTACTCTGCGGAGTACATCATCCACCAGCAGGTCGTAGATCTGATTGACTTCCGTGAGCAAGATTTCATAGACTTCTATGAGTCTGCGATCTTCGCTTCTGTAGACTTCGGTCAGTTGTACTGCGAGCAGAAAGTCCTCAACTTTCAAAACGAGGTTGTCGGCATTCGTCGTTGGGAGCAGGACTCTATGGGTAAGGACGCATGTTCGCTCACTAACCTAGATGATCCTGTTAGTGAGGAGTGGCGTGTCCAGAAAGAGATGGGGATGTACGGTATCGACGAGCAGTTCGATGAAATTGAAGCAATGATGGCGGGGGTATAATGTTTTCACCAGAGTGGATTTTAATCCTTCCCTTTTTAGTTGTAGGCGTCATTTGGTTATTGATCGATGACGAAGAGTTTCAAAAAAAATTTGATGAGATGAGAGGTAATAATGATGAGTGAAGTAAGTTGGTTTTGTCGTGGTGAAGTAGGTGAGTATCTTCGAGATCTTTTCGATTCGGTGATCGATGATATGATCTCACCGGAGATGGCAGTTTCTGCAATGGAGTCCATTGGTATGAATGATGCCGAGATTCGAGAGGCAATTCAAGGCGAGATTGATCTACTTGAAGCGTTCGATGAAGTTGTTCCGGATGTAACTATTCACTAGTGCTATTGACAGGTCACTTAACTTTGTGATATCATGAAGTTTTAATTTACCTGGAGACCTTGATATGAATAATCAACAAAAAATGTTGATGCTCGGGAATATAGGAGAGAAGCTGATTAGATACCTTGCGCAAGAAGAAGGGTGTGAAGTAAGAGAATACCCTTCTTTGTATGATAGCGAAAAAGATCTTACTATTAATGGTAAGACTTGCGAAGTGAAAACTCAAGTGCCTTTCTTTGTAGAAGACGCATTCACTGTAAAAAAGAATCAGATAAGAAAGTGTAAGAACGTAGATATATTACTCTTTGTGGAATCTCCTAATAAAGGTAATGTGATACGAGTGTACAGTGTACCTAAAGAGAAAAGAGAGTTTAGGCATCGAAAAACTAAAGACGGTAGAGACATGTATCTACTTGACAAGTCTGGTATGAATATGATATACTCCGTTACTGATTCTAATCTAGCAAATGAGATGCGTCAAAATTCTAATTCTAGTTGGTGATAATTTATGACAGTGAAAAAACCTGACTTTGATACATGTATTGAAGTGTTACAAGATGCGCCTGATATGACTCAGGGCGATCTTTCTGACTTCCTTGGTGATGAAGATTCATTACCTACTACAGATAACTGGAAAGAACACTGGAAGGGAATGCCCGACTTTGTTCAAGAAGAGAAGAAGCCATACAAGAAGATCAATGTATGTTTTCAAACGAAAGAAGATTTCGAGAAGTTCAGACAACTCATGGATCAACCCATGACTGATAAGACTAAAGCAATTTGGTATCCTGCGTTTGAACGTGAAAAGAATTCACTGTACTCATGGTTTGAAGATGCAACAGAATAGATATCCAATATATGTAATTTCTAAGAATCGCAGTGATTCTATGTTCACCTCACGGTCTCTAGATGACATGGGAGTGGAACATACAATTGCGGTTGAGCCGCAAGACGTACTGCCATATCAACAAGCGTTCAAAGACTTTGGCATCACGACAGCTAAGTTACTTGAGTTGCCTTTTAGTAATCACGGTATGGGTTCTGGTCCTTCACGTAACGCATGTTGGGAAGACTCTATCACACGTGGTGCAAAACGTCACTGGATTCTAGACGACAATATATCTGATTTCTATCGTCTACATCTAAACTTTCGATACCGTGTAAAGACTCCAGCATTCTTTCGAGTCATGGAAGACTTCGTTGATCGTTATCAGAACGTCCGACTTGCTGGTCCTCGATATCGTTTTTTCTGTGCTTCTGATCAGAAATATCCTGCCTTCATCAAGAACACTCATATCATGAGTACTATCTTGATTGATAATTCTCTTGACATTCGCTGGCGTAGTAAGTACAACGAAGACATTGATCTGTCTTTGCGTGTACTGCAAGGCGGCGACTGTACCATTCTATTCAACGCATTCTTACAAGGTAAAGCTGCAACACAGACGGTATCTGGTGGTAACACAGAAGAAGTCTATAATGCAGATAAAGTAGACTATGCGGACACCACATACGAAAAGACCATGGTCTTAAAGAATCTTCACCCCGAAGATGTACGTGTTGTTCAACGATACGGTCGATGGCATCATCACGTCAATTATGACAAGTATCAGAAGAATATGCTACAGTTCGTTGATGGCTTCGAGATGCCCACCACACCAAACAACTACAACTTAAAGTTATTAAAGAAAGTGTGATCTATTTACAAAAATAATTTCACTTATTTTTAAAAAAAGTGTTGACAGACGTTTCACAAACATGTACAATGGTTACATAAATTGATGAGAGAGGTTTGTTATGATAAACACTAATGTTCAAGTTGAAGCAGTTCGTGAGTACTACCGCTGTGCGTTTCGTCCCAATGACCCAGAGTTGACTGTGGATCAAGTCGATGAGTTCATCGAGTACATGCAGTTGTTTTACTGCGGTGAAAAAGCGATCTACCGATACGACTTCAACATTGAAGAGATCTGTGGTGGTATGATCGACCGATTTAAGTATCGCCCTTCACTTGACTTTGCCGGTGACAGTGTCGATCGTGAGATGGTCCGTGATCTTATCTTGGATGTTCGTGAGAGAGAAGAGTCACGTCAACGTGTGAAGGGAGTTGCGTAATGAAGTTTGGTATTTTTTTGGGTGCAATAATTGGGTCGGTTTTCGGTGTGTGTATTTATGCGACTATTGAGTTGTTTAAATTCACCGCTAATTACTTCGAAGTAAGCGGTTGGGTTGTGTTTGGTGCCTTTTGTGTTCTCAACATGTTATTCAGTGGTCCAGTCATCAGTCGCACTGTTATAAAAGAGAGGTTTTAGTAATGACCCAACAAGATGTCCAGTTAGAACTGCTTGAGCAGATGCTTCAGAACCACGATTGGTTCTACCACTTTTCTGACGATCATCGTTACTACGTGAAGGGCCGAGATGAAGCCCAACGCATTCGAGTGACGATGGATCGTCTCGCTGAACTTGGTTTCGAAACCGAATCCAAAGAACTTTTTGAAACTTATCGACCGGATGGAATTTAATTATGAGTCTTAACAATGTATTGCAAATCGAAACGTCTGCCACTGTTGGTAACTGCCCTTGGGGTATCGGCACTAACGTATCTAATGACCTAACTCCAGTGCAGATGATGGAGAAAGCGGGTGTGAACTGGGAAGTCGAGAAGGTTCCTACGTATGCCGCAAAAGAGGGTGTCGATCTGATCCCTACTGGTATGGAAGCACTCGTGCGTTCTTCTGACAACAAAGTATTGACCCAAGTTGGTGGTAACTGGGAACCTTGTCAGAACGAAGAAGCGTTCACGTTCTTCAACGAGTACTGTGCCGCTGGTGACATGGAGATGAACTCTGCGGGTTCACTCAAGGACGGCAAGTTCGTCTACGCTCTTGCGAAGATCAAAGAGTCGTTTGATGTACTCAAGGGTGATCAAGTTGATTCATACCTTCTGTTCTCTAACCCACACGAGTATGGTAAGTCAATCGACATTCGATTCACTCCGATCCGTGTGACGTGCATGAACACTCTGACACTTGCTCTGAAGGGTTCTGCGAACAACGGCATCAAGGTAAATCACCGACGTGCGTTTGACCCACAGATGGTCAAGCAACACTTGGGTCTTGCTCACGAGAAGTTCGACCAGTACAAAGAGATGGCGCAACTGCTCTCTCAGAAGCAGTTCACTGCAGAGTCACTGATCAACTACTACAACACTCTGTTCCCATCACAGGCACCTACCGATGAGGTACGTGCGTACAAGGATCTTGCGCCGAATGCTAAGAAAGCATTTGAGTTATTAGAGACACAACCAGGCGCTGAGTTCGCTCGTGGTTCGTGGTGGCAAGCATTCAACTCTGTGACCTACTTGACTGACCACGTTGCGGGACGTACTGCTGACGGTCGTATGACTTCTGCATGGTACGGTGCAAATCAAGTCAAGAAGAAGAAGGCTGCTGAACTCGCAGTTGAGATGGCAGTCGCTGCGTGAACATAGAACTTCTGATCGCAAGACTCGAACGGAGACTGGGGGAAGTAAAACACTTCCAGTCTCTTATTGATGTCGAGACTCGTAAGACTGGATGGATGTTGTGTGAAGGTGAGATTGTTAGTCTCACCAATACCCTTGAACTGATTAAGGAAATGAATGATGTACAATCGATTGATTGAGACGACCGATTGGGACGGTAAGGCTACTAACTACATTTACTACACATCGGAGCGTAACACCTATCTTCATGGGTATCAGAAAGAGTTGAGTGGTAAGTTTGTACCTTTTAAGTCTCGAATTTTTTCTACGAAGGGACGACAATTTATTAAGAAAAAGGTAGACAAACTACCCGACTAGAGACTCCCTTGTCTATAAATAATTGTAGACTAAAGGAGAGAGTCTTATGCGCACCTTATATACAGCGGCAATTAGTGCCCTGCTGTGCTCTTTGGTCTGGATTGGTGGCACAGCTAAGTTAAACGATGAATATATAAAGGTGATAGATCAGAAAGATAGTCGAATCGCTCAACTAGAGAGAAAGACTGGACAAGATCGCAATACTATTATTAGATATGATATCGGATTAAGGCAGTTCTTGTTTAAGTGTACAACGGAACAAGAAATACTCATAGAGAGGAAGCGATACATCTGTTATCAAATTGAGAAGGCATAAACCATGAACAACATTATTATACCTAAGACAGAAGTTTTCGAAGTATTCGAAGAGTACAAGAAAGCAGATTCCCGTGAGGAGCGTCTACAGGTTTTGAAAAAGTACGAAAAACATTGGGCGTTCCGAGACATCCTTCGTGGAAGTTTTGATGAGTCGTTGGTATTTAATCTACCAGAAGGTCGCCCACCTTTCACTCCGAATCGACCGGAGTCTACTCCGTCTACCCTAAACGCCAAGCATCGAGAGTTTGGCGCATTCGTTAAGGGTGGGCCCGGAGATAAGTTACCCCCATTCAAGAGAGAGAATCAATTCGTCCAGCTTCTAGAATCCGTTCATCCGGAGGATGCTGAGTACGTTCTGAAAATGGTGGCAAAGAAGCCACCTTGTCGTTACATCACCAAAAAACTAGTACAGGAGGCATTTCCAAATCTGATCTGCGAGTAATCTTTTCGACAATTAACTATAAATCTAAGGAGAATCCTATGTCGAGCCAAGAAGAAAAGTTGAACAAAGACATTAACGAACTACAAAGGTTCGTGCATGATACGAGGAGACAAGCAATATATTCACAAGGTAATCGAACGAGACTATTTACTCTTTCTAATTACTCGAATTTACTTGCACAGTCCACCCAACAACTTTCTCGATAGGAGGTGATTATCTCTTCAGGTGCATATGTAGTGAGACTCCTGTCGTAGTGATTGACTAAAATTTGGAATGGAATTGTAATGCCACAGTATGAATTTAAGAACAGCGAAACCGGAGAGGTCAAGGAATTGTCTCTCCGGATTTCTGAGTATGATCAATGGAAGTCCGATAACCCAAAGTGGGAACGATATCACGGACCTTCGTCCGCACCCAAGCTCGTAACGGGCGTTAAATCAACAATGTCTATAGCCGGAAAAGATTGGGAGAGACACCTTAACAATATCAAAAAAGGTTCTGGCAAAGACAACACTATAGATGTATAATAAGAGAGGGAGAATGAATTTTTTCAATTTGTTTCAAAATACAAAAGTCAATAAAGTAGACAACGATCCAGACCCAGCGGAAATCTCTGTGGACAATGCTTACAAAACTCGGTGGATTTGGTATCATACGATTCTTGCACTAGAACTGTTGATGACAAATGTTTTGTTAGCTGGTATACTTGTAGCAATCGCAATTAAGTTTTAATGGTGCCCCTCATGAATCGTGAAGCAGTATTTGAACAATTAAAGATTGACGAAGGAGTCGTCTATGAGATTTACCTCGACCATCTCAACTATCCCACGTTCGGTGTTGGACATCTCATCACAGAAAGTGACCCCGAGCACGGCTGCCCAGTCGGAACAAAAGTTTCCGAAGAAAGAGTTGCAGAGGCATTCGAGTCAGACCTCAACGTCGCAGTCTACGAATGTGCTGTACTATACGGAGACGGGTTCCACTGTTGGCCAGATGAGGTACAGCAAATCTTGGTCAACATGATGTTTAACCTAGGTAGACCAAGACTAAGTAAGTTCAAGAACATGTATCTTCACCTACAGAGTGAAGACTGGGTGAATGCGGCGGTTGAAGGTCGTGATTCAAGATGGTACCGACAAGTGACGAATCGAGCAGAACGCTTGATGACAAGGTTAGAGAATGTCTAAGAACGCAATATTTCAATATATGATCGTGAGCGATGCGGTAGATGCTCGTGGTCGTATCAAGGGTTGGGACGGTACACGGTCTGAACTCTATCAAGAAGTCGCACGAATCTCCCGCACCTCGTTTGAGGAATACGCTGATAAGATCGGTGCACAACATTTCTACTCAGATGAACGAGTCGCAACGAAAGGTCACGGATGTTCTACATCTCTGCTACACGAATGCGCTCGTGTCTGGTTAGATCCTATCTTTGATGACTATGATAATCTACTCTTCGTAGACACTGACATTGTAGTCAATACCGAAGAAAACATATTTGATCTAATGGAGTCTGGTGCCGAAGTCTACGGCGTCCTAGAGTCAGACTTCGTTACTGCATCGGGTGGTGGGTACAACTCGTGGGACTATAAAGATGATAACTATCGTGACTTCTGTCGTAAGTTCGAGATGCACGACTGTCCTATCGTCCCTGTGATGCCACCTAACAAACCTTCTAAACTAATGATTATGAATACAGGGGTTGTTCTATGGACTCGTGAGGCACGTCTGAGAGCACGTGAGACGTTTATGTCGTGGGAAGATTGGTGTTACACCGGCGACTTCCATATGTCTATTATGAACGATCAACCGTACATCTCTGCACAACTTATGAAGCACGAGTTTGATGTAGAGACCATCGATCAAACATGGAATGATAGTCCGCACTACGCATCCGAAGAAGAGTTCTTTGAGAAAGCAAAGTTCTGTCACTACACGGGTGGTGAATGGAAAGTAGATATGGTTCAGCATTGGAAGGATCGAAGATATAAGACACAACAATAATGAACTTAGATCATTTAAAAACGGATGAAACTGGTTGGGGATATCTGCCTGATACTCCGGAAGTTTTTGACATCCTTACTGAAACAATACGTATCACCGAGGCCAGAAAGTTATTAGAGATAGGTTTCTATGCAGGGCACTCTACTTCGTATTGGGCCGAGTTAATGCCCAAATATAGTAAGATTATAAGTTGTTGTCCAGATCACTCTAAAGCTCGTGAGTGTGCCCCCATAGTTATGAAGAAGTACCCTAGAAAAGTAATAGTTCATTTAATCCCCTCGCCAGATATATACAAGAAACTCAAAAGAAAATGGTTCGATCTTGCGTTCATAGATGGCAATCATTCGAACAGAAATGTGATCCAAGATACTGATATGTGTGATCGTTTAGAAATACCTTATCGAATTTATGATAATGTGGAGTGGAAAAGCATCCGCAAAATAATATCCAATTTGGAATCAATAGGAGACATAGAAATCGTCCGAGAGTTTTCGTATATGGCCGATTTTAAAGGAAAGGTCTCCCGCAATCAAATGACGCTAGTGAAAAAATTGTAATCTTTTTAAAATAAGTCTTGACAAACCGTCTGCGTTTATGTATACTATATGTGAAATGTGAGAGGAGGTCCTATGTTATTTGAAGTCAAGAGTGAAGAGTACGGCATCTCTGCCAACGTATCTGAGTCCCCAAATCCGAAATACAAGTATCGTTTGCTGTTCGTCGATGATGACAGTGGAAAAACTGTGGCGGTTACGTTCGGAGACAACTATGACCGATTTGTAGAACGTGCTTTAGAATTTGTGAAGGAGTATTAATATGAGAGAAGGTCGACAATTAGTTGAAGATCTGGTACACCACTATGTGTATCAATCTCCGACAGGTCATACCGACTGGGCAGGATTACAAGTCGCTTTGTATGACTATGGGTACACTGCAGTTCAGGTGTACGAAATTATGAATGATGTACGAGAAGGCGGAACTGGCGTTGCTCAGTTTCTGACAGAGGCATAAATGCAAGATAAAGTGATATTGGTAGATTGTGATGGTGTTCTGTTAGATTGGGGATATGCATTTCAACAGTGGATGAAACGCCACGGGTACATTATGAAGAATCCAGACGTGTACGATGTTGGGTTTATGTACGGTCTAGAACGAAACGAGAAGCAACGACTCTGTCGTATGTTCAATGAGAGTGCGACGATTCGAAAAGTTCCACCTCTTCGTGACGCAATCAAGTATGTTCGGAAGTTACACGAAGAGCACGGTTACGTATTTCACGCAATCACATCTCTGAGTAATGATGAGTACGCACAACATCTGCGCACTAAGAACTTGCAAGAACTTTTCGGCCCAACTGTGTTTGAGAAGTATGTGTATCTCGATACTGGGGCCGATAAAGACGAAGCACTTGAGTTCTATCGAGACACTGGTTGTGTATGGGTAGAAGATAAAGTGGAGAACGCAATTGCGGGAGCTGCTGTTGGTTTAGACTCTGTTGTGATGTCACACGGATACAATCAACACTCAGAATTCCCATTGATGCGTAATTGGAAAGACATATATAACTACGTATTAGGAATGTAATCCCGCTCAAGGTAGCATGTCGGGGGTCCTACGGGACCCCCTTTTTTTTATATAAATAGTTTCAGTTATTAAACGCACAAGGGTGAATAATGAAGTACGTAGGTTACAGTGAATTTTATCATGATTCAGGTTTTGCTATCATCACCGAAGATGGTACGGTAGAATTCGCAACGCACGGAGAACGTTACTCTAAGAAAAAGAACGACTCAAACATTCCAGATGAACTTTGGGATATGATTAATGATGACGACCACGTGTCTTTCTATGAAGACCATGTCATTAAGTTCGATATGCGTGGTGGAGTAGATGCACACGCCAGAACGCCGGAAATGATTCAAGACTCAGAGAGATTTGAAATGTTTCCTTACCCAGAAGCAACCGTGTATGATGCTCATCATCAACACCACGAATCGCATTGTGCTTCAGCATTCTACACTCGCCCTTGGGACGATAAAGAAGATACCGTCTTAGTCTCTATCGATGGCGTAGGTGAACTACAGACAGCAGTCATCTACGATTCCGACTTCAACCTAATCAAAGAATGGCACTACCCTAAGTCGGTAGGTTTGGTCTATACACTGACGACTAAGTTTCTTGACCTGCGTCCACTCGAAGATGAGTACGTGGTCATGGGACTATCTGCATATCAAGAGACATGTGCGGAATCAAAAGCAATCAGCGATTGGTTGATTCGTTGGTACGACAACCTAGAAGACATTGCACCAGAAGTCGCAATGGGTATTGCTGTTGGTGGCGGTAAATCACAAAGGGAGCAAGACAGGTTACGTTTCCGAGAAGAGTTTAAACGCCGAATCAAATCGGTTGAACCTAAAGTTGCCGCACGTGCAACTCAGGACTTTGCCGACTATGCGATCATGGGTATAATGTCCGAAGCCGCTAAATACGGTAAGAAGTTGTGTTACTCTGGGGGGTGCGCACAGAATGTCGTAATTAACTCACGTTTGTTTGAGTTGTTCGACGAAGTGCACATTGCAGTATCACCAACGGATGCTGGTTCAGGTCTAGGTACTGCCGCACGTTCATGGGCAAAAGCAACAGGTAAGGATAAACTTATTTGGAGTCCATATGCGGGATATAATATTACCAATCCTATTGATCCCAGTGCTGTCGTTGATCATCTGCTTGAACATCGCTATTGCGGTATTGCTAATGGAAGGGCTGAGTTCGGCCCTAGAGCTCTTGGCAACCGCTCACTTATTGCTGATGTAAGGTACGACGTACAAGACACTGTAAATACAATCAAACGGCGACAGAAGTATCGACCGTTTGCACCTGCTATTCTGGAAGAGTATGCAGAAGAATATTTCGACGGTCCAATGAACGAGCACATGCAGTTCACGTCATGGGCAAAGCACGACTATGCTCCTGTCATTCACGTAGATGGATCTTCACGTGTTCAGATCGTCCGCAAAGATTGTGAATCAGTTTTTCGTAAGGTAATTGAAGAATACCACGATAGAACAGGTGTTCCGATGTTACTTAATACTTCTCTGAACATACGAGGCCGACCAATGGTTAATGACGAACTAGACGCCGAGTTATGGGAACAGAAGTATGATGTGAAAGTGTTCTAAGATGGGACACTTACGGGATACAGGTCTGAACTATTTCGAACACCTGTACAGAGCGTGGTCACTTGCGTTCGTTTGTTTAGTTCATGGCCTGTTCCCCTTTGTTTGGGAGCATAAAGCTAAAGATATAATAAATGGCGATCCTCAAGATTTTAAGGTGAAGAAATGACTGAAGAAGTAGTTGTACAACCAATAAAAAAGAAACTCGAACTAGAAGTTGAATTCGACACTA
>ERZ802830.4122-NODE-4122-length-11831-cov-8.32702_pt1 | contig 11831 bp, 12 predicted proteins | sample MGYA00345654_ERZ802830 | MGnify/ENA primary metagenome ERZ802830 (study PRJEB30503, sample SAMEA104212375) | marine metagenome | biome: Westerlies Biome; feature: [SRF] surface water layer (ENVO:00010504) within the epipelagic zone...; material: water... | reverse complement strand
GTGGATCCTAATAATGAAATAACTTTTTTCATCTATATTGTTAAAAAATTTGACTGGAAAGCGTTTGCACAAATCTTAATTAATGCAGCAAAGGGCAAAGCAAGTAAAAGACTGTCTACCCTGTCCAAAAAACCTCCATGCCCTGGGATAAGATTGCCAGTGTCTTTCACACCTGCACTTCTTTTGATCCATGATATAAAGAGATCACCGTATATGCTTAATAGGGTGATCATTAAACCAAAGACTAACCCATTAATTATATTAAATTCGGAAAAATTCAAGCCAACTACCAACATAAAGATAATATTTATAATGATGGCACCTATTACTCCCTCAAGCGTCTTACCAGGGCTAATATTTTTAGCGATCTTAATCCTACCAAAACGCTTACCCGTAATGTATGCTCCAGTATCCGCTAGCCAGATAATTAAGAGCACGAAAAATAAATAATGTTTATCGTCTGCAAAAAGATATAGGAAGGAACAAGCAAGGGGTAGGATAATAAAAATAGGGAAAAGGATACATATCCGGTCTATTCCTGTTTTAGCTTGACGCGCTAATAACATTAAGGGATGTGTTTGCTGCAAATCATCTATTTCATTATTTTGCAGCATAATCGTTTGTTGGAATGATTTTTTGTTACTGACTAAAGGAGTAAACACAAATGAGCTCGAACCCAATATCCAATTTAACCAACTACAAATAAAGACTGATAGGTAAAGAAATGACTGCACTTCCTGATGCAGTCTACTACCAGATCCCTCATGGCCAAGGAATTCAGATATAAATAAAATAAAAAGGCCCGCCAATATGCTGATGAAAATATAGGCTTTTTTGCTTCGTTTGTCTGTTTTATCCCAGCAATGCTCTACTAATTTGAATAGTTCAATCATCAAAATTACAGTAATAGCATAGATAAGTAATCTAAAAAAAATTGGAGGATAAACAAAAAAACATAGTAAGAATAACGACATCATGACTACTGCAGAAATAATTCGTAGTTTAAGCATGCGTATGATCCAACAACCCACCAAATTTTCTTTGTCTTTTTTGATACCAGTCCAAGGCCTCAATAAAATGCTTCTCAGAAAAATCAGGCCATAGCGTATCGATAAAAAATAATTCAGCATAGGCAATTTGCCATAAAAGAAAATTACTTATCCTTTTTTCACCACCCGTTCTTATAAGTAAATCGACGTTTGGCATGCCAGCCGTATCTAAGTTATCTGCTATATTTTTCTCACTCACTTGTTTCTGGTTTGCCTTTATTAGTTTATTTACCGCTCTCACAATCTCTGCCCGACCACCATAATTTAAAGCTATATTTAGAACAAGCCCATTATTTTTGGCACATTTTTTTTCTAAATTATTAAGTTGTTTTTGTAAATTTTTTGGAAAAACCTTATTGTCACCAAGAAAATGAATGACGATATTATTGTTAAATATTTGATCGCTAGCCTTTGTGACAGATTCATCTATAAGCTTTAAAAGGCCTTTCACTTCCTCAGCGGGACGGTCCCAGTTTTCAGTACTAAAGGTAAAAAGCGTTAGGTATTTTATGTCGTGCTGTACTGATAATTTGACAATAGTTTGGGCAGATTGCAGTCCTTGAGAATGCCCAGCTATGCGTGGTAGGACACGCTTCTTAGCCCAACGACCATTACCATCCATAATTACCGCGATATGTTTGGGTACTTTTTTCGGCTTGAAGAAATATTTTTTTAGACTATTAAACAAAAAAAGCCTATATAACTAAAAGATCTTTTTCTTTTGCATCAACCAATTGATCAACATTAGCAATAAATTGATCGGTCGTTTTTTGGATATCGTCTTGTGCTCTTCGTTCATCATCCTCACTAATCTCTTTATCTTTACTGAGCTTCTTTAGTGCATCGTTGGCATCGCGTCGGGCGTTTCTAATTGCTATTTTGGTATTTTCGCCTTCTGATTTCACTACCTTAATTAGCTCTTTTCTGCGCTCCTCGGTCAAAGGAGGCATAGGCACACGAATAAGATCACCAGAAGTGGCTGGATTAAGTCCCAAATCACTTTCCCTAATAACTTTCTCCACCGCAGCTATCATGGTCTTTTCGTAAGGCTGAATGTTAATGGTGGTTGCATCACCTAAAGTTACTCCTGCCACTTGGTTCAAAGCAGTCTGTGAACCATAGTAATCTACAGTTAAGTGATCAAGAATACCAGTATGGGCTCTTCCTGTTCTAATTTTAGACAGATCACTTTTGAGAGCCTCTAGGCTATTTTGCATCTTACTATTTGTATTTTGTTTAATTTCATCCATCTGGATATTCCTTTATTAAATATTAACTAAGGTCCCCTCTTCCGATCCTATTAAAATATTTTTTAGGGCATTCTCCTTAAAAATATCAATAACACCGATAGGTAATTTTTGATCTCTACACAATGTGAAGGCAGTTGCATCCATTACCTTTAAGTTTTTTTGAATGGCATCATCAAAGGTAATCGTCTTATATCGCTTTGCATCAGGGTTTTTAACGGGATCTTCAGAATAAATACCATCTACTTTTGTGGCTTTGATCATGATTTCTGCATTTATCTCCATGGCTCTTAATGCTGCTGCGGTATCGGTTGTAAAAAATGGATTCCCTGTGCCAGCAGCAAAAATCACTATTCGCTTATCCTCTAGGTATTTTATCGCCTTACCTCTAATGTAGGGTTCAACTACTTGATCAATATTTATGGCAGATTGAACACGACTTACAACCCCCTCATGCTTCATGGCATCTTGAAGGGCTAGTGCATTCATAACAGTTGCCAACATACCCATATAATCTGCAGTAGCTCTGTCCATTCCTGCTGCACCCAGTGCAACACCTCTAAAGATATTTCCACCACCGATCACGACCGCAACTTCAATACCTAATTCTTTTGCTACCTTAATTTCCTTGACAATCTTTGTCACGATCTCAGGGTTGACGCCGAAAGCATCTTGCCCCATCAAAGCTTCACCTGATAATTTGAGTAAGATCCTATTGTATTTAGCTTTGGCCATAGTTTAGTGTTTGTAATTTATCTTGTTATTTTATATGGTTTTGGTTAAAAAAAAAGGATTGTAATAACAATCCTTTTCTAAATAATCATATTGCTTAAACCTTAGTGGCCGCCGCAACCTCGGCAGCAAAATCTTCTTGTTTCTTTTCAATGCCCTCACCTACCGAGTACATTGAAAAAGCATGAAGTGTCGCATTATTTTTGGATAACAGTTCATTTATGGAAACTTTATCATCTTTAACGAAAGCCTGATTAAGCAAAGTAATTTCTTTTAAAAATTTATTCACTGTGCCTGTAGCAATTTTTTCTAACATCTCCTCAGGCTTACCTGCTTCTTTGGCCTTTTCGATCGCAACCCGTCTCTCAGTATCTATGAGCTGAGGATCCACCCCAGATTGATCTATTGCTTTCGGTTTAGCTGCTGCAATATGCATGGCGATATCCTTACCAAGCTCATCGTTACCGCCCTCTAAGTCTAAGATAACCCCAATTTTTGCCCCATGTATGTAGCTATATAAAGTACCCTTGGCATCCATAAGATCAAATCTTCTCGGGGTAATATTTTCCCCAATTTTACCTACTAAACCGGTACGTAATTCTTCGACTGTTTGACCATCAAGATTCACTTGGGCTAGATCTTCAACATTAGATGGTTTTTTTTCTACTACCACTTGTGCAAGTTGACTTGCAAATTTTTGAAATTCTTCATTCTTTGCACAAAAATCCGTTTCTGAATTAATTTCAATTAAACATCCTGACTTACCATCTATAGTAATAAATGATGACACCACTCCTTCGGCAGCAATTCTTGAGGAGGCTTTGGATGCTTTATTACCAAACCGTACGCGCAGAATTTCCTCTCCTCTTTGCATATCGCCTTCAGCCTCAATAAGCGCCTTTTTACAGTCCATCATAGGTGCATCTGTTTTGCTACGAAGGGCCATAACCATACTTGCAGTAATTTCAGCCATTTAAATCTAAACTCCTTTTAAAATTTATTGATTACTCTTCGGGTTTCTCTTCAGAGGTTTCCTCTTCAGCAGCCATCTTGGCCACTGCTTCAATGGCACTATTTTTTCCTTCCAAAATAGTATCTGCCATTCCTCTTGCATACAAACGAATAGCTCTACTTGAATCGTCATTGCCAGGAATAACGTAAGCAATGTTTTCGGTTGAATTATTAGTATCCACTACCCCAATAATAGGAATACCAAGCTTGGTAGCTTCAACTACCGCACCACTTTCAAAACCCACATCCACAACAAAAATTGCATCAGGAAGTGCAGTCATATTTTTAATGCCACCGATAGAACGCTCTAGTTTGTCATAATCTCTTTTAAGATTTAATGCTTCTTTTTTTGTAATCTTATCTAAACTACCGTCTTCAAACATGGTTTCAAGCTCAACTAATCGTTTGATGGATTGTTTTACGGTTTTAAAGTTGGTTAACATGCCTCCAAGCCATCTATGATTGACATAAGAACATCCAGCTCTAAGGGCTTCTTCTTTGATTATTTCTCTTGCTTGCCTTTTGGTCCCCACAAAAAGAATACGACCTTTATTAGCAGCCAACGTCTTTGCATACTTGGTGGCCTCCGTAAACATCGGTAGAGTTTTTTCAAGGTTTACAATATGAATTTTGTTTCTATCACCAAAAATAAATGGTGCCATTTTTGGATTCCAATAACGGGTTTGGTGTCCAAAATGAACGCCCGCTTCTAACATTTGTCTCATCGTAATAGACATGTGTTTCTCCTATAAGGGTTAATTACTGCATTAAGCCTAAAAATGACTAACTTTTAAAAAGTAGCACCCTTAAAAAGGCCTAATGGAAATTTTTCGTAATGCTTAAAAGCCGCTATGATAACATAATTAATTATTATTTTGCCTTAAATCTATTGAAATAAACTACCATGACCATAACCATAAAAAATGAAGATGACATCAAAAAAATGCGTATTGCTGGTCAATTAGCATCTGAAGTTTTAGACTTTATAACGCCCTTTGTAAAGCCAGAAATTACCACAGAGGAGATTGACAGGTTATGCCACAACTTCATGGTTGAAGAGCAAAAAACAATCCCAGCACCCTTAAATTATGCACCTCCGGGTCACACACCTTATCCTAAATCACTTTGCACGTCAGTGAATAATCAAATATGCCATGGTATACCTGGACCTAAAGTTTTAAAGAAAGGTGACATCGTAAATATTGATATTACTGTGATCAAAGACGGTTATCACGGAGATACCAGTCGGATGTTTTATATAGGAGAACCCTCTATCCTTGCAAAAAGGCTATGTGATACTACCTATCAATGTATGTGGCATGGTATTACTCAAGTCAAGCCGGGTAATCATTTAGGTGATATTGGACATGCCATACAAAATTATGCTGAGGATCATGGTTTTAGCGTAGTAAGAGAATTTTGTGGCCATGGTATCGGTAAAGTGTTCCATGAGGATCCACAAATCCTTCATTATGGCAACCCTGGTGAAGGTATTGAGTTAAAAGAAGGAATGGTTTTTACAATTGAGCCCATGATTAATGCCGGTAAAAGAGATATTAAAATGTTATCTGATGGATGGACGGTAGTAACGAAAGATAGAAGCTTATCAGCTCAATGGGAACACACCATTTTAGTTACCAATGAAGGTTTTGAAGTACTTACCGTCTCGGAAGGGACTCCAAAACCATGGAATCCAACGAAATGATTCAAGCCATTAAGAGACAATACCAAGAAGACTTTGAAAGAATTAATAAAAAATTTCTTGAATCACATAATAGCCAATCTTACACCACCATTCATTCAAGAATAATAGACGAACATTTGAAAAGTCTTTGGGTAAGTTGCAACATACCTGAAGAGATATCCTTAATTGCAGTGGGTGGGTATGGGCGTGAGGAATTATTTCCCTATTCCGATATTGATATCTTAATTCTTATTCCTAACAAAAATACCAAAGAAACCAATGAGAAAGTTTCCTCCTTTATAACTGCCTGTTGGGACATTGGCATGAAGATAGGACATAGCGTAAGAACCTTAAAAGATACGCGCTTTGAGATTCACAAAGACATCAAAACTACTACCAACCTATTAGAGTCAAGACTTATTAAGGGTTCTAAGAAAGATTTTATTGCATTGTCTGAATGCATTAAAAATGAAATTAATCAAAGGCAATTTTATATAGAAAAATTAAATGAACAAAAATTACGACATAAAAAATATAAAGATACTGCTTACCAGCTTGAGCCAAATGTAAAAGAGAGTCCCGGTGGGCTAAGAGATCTGCATATGGTGCTTTGGCTGGGAGCAAGCCAAGATAAAGGAAATAACTTCAAAGCATTACTAACAAATAGAGTCATCGACAGAAGTGAATTTAACAAAATACGATTTCATCAAAATCGCATTAGGAAAAGAAGAATACTGCTTCATTTGTTAGCACAAAGTTCAGAGGATAGATTAATTTTTGATTTGCAAAATAAGCTTGCTGAACATCTGGGCTATAAAAATACTGGTTATAAAAAAGCGAGTGAAAGGGTTATGAAAACTTATTATAAATCAGTTAATTACATAATTTTATTCAATGAAATTATCATTAAAAAATTAGATCCTTTGCAGCATAAAAATACTACGATTAAACACAAGTTACCGCTTTATGAATATGACAATTTATTAGAAATAAAAAAGATCACTAAGAGTAGTTTTATTAAACATATTTTTGAGCCATTTATTGTTTTTCAAGAAAATAAACATCTTAATGGATTTGGCCCCAACCTCTTAGGACTTCTTGATTCGACATCCAACCTTATCAATAAAGAGAAACGATTAAATAAAAAAATGCGTAATGATTTTTTTGCAATATTTCAAGGTAAGGAAAAGGTTAACCGGTCCCTTAGGCTTTTAAATAAATGCAATATCCTTGGTAAATATATTCCTGCCTTCGGAAAAATTGTAGCACAAATGCAGCATGACCTTTTTCATGTGTATACCGTAGATGAACATACGTTAAACGTTATTGATAATATTCGAAGATATAGTAGAGCAAAATTAAAGTATGAATTTCCAGAGTGCCATAAAATTTTTATGAAATTTGATAAGCCCTATATTTTATATTTTGCTGCTATCTTTCATGATATTGCTAAAGGGCGTGGTGGAGATCATTCTGAAAAAGGTGAGAAGATTGCGAGAAATTTTGGATCATTATTCAATCTTAACAATCAAGATATAGACATCATAGCCTGGTTAGTTAAATCGCATCTCTCACTTTCGCAAGTAGCCCAAAAAAGTGATTTATCGGATCCCGAGGTAATACAGACGTTTTCTATTCAAATGGGTAACCAATATCGATTGGACGCTCTTTATCTGCTCACTGTAGCCGATATTCGGGCCACCAGCCCGCACGTATGGAATCAGTGGAAAGCGACACTTTTAAAAGATTTATATAACTTAACAACAGCTAACCTGTTGAATAAATCAATCTCTCCTGAAAAGCTCATTAAAAAAAGAAAGGCTGCTGCCACTAAAATATTATCATCATATGGAATTGAGCCTAAATTAATGAAAAAGATTTGGACTAATCTTGGTGAGGATTATCTGTATAAATTTGATGAGCATGATATTGCATGGCACACTCGAATACTGGTTAATTATAATGACGGTAATTCAGTTGTTAAATCACGACATGCTAGAGACGGTAATGGATTAGAAATTTTCGTGTACTCCAAAAATGCGGATAATCTTTTTTTAAAAATCACTAATTTTCTTAATGATAATCAACTGGACGTTACCCAAGCAAGAATTCTGACCACCAATGATAACCATGCTTTGGATGTATTTAGTGTGTTAATTGAAGAGACTTCAAGTACATCTTATGACTTAATTTTCGATCATATCGATAAAGAGCTTACTAAAATTGTTGACGATACTAATGCAGAGACAAAACCTCAAAAAACTTCTAAATCAAGGCAAGCATCACATCATCAATTTAAAACCGAGATCACATACACCAAATTACCAAAGAACCTTTATGAATTTCAGGTGGTTACTGGAAAACAAAGGGGCTTACTAAGTTTATTAGCAAATGAAATTAACAAAAATGGATTCTCAATACAAAATGCAAAAATAAATACTTTGGGTGAGCGCGTTGAGGATTTTTTTGTTCTCTCCCCGCACAAGTTAGCCACCCTACCAAATTTAGAAAACCTCAAAACAAATATAAATGAGCAAATCACAAACGTTAGCACAAAATAATTTTAGTTTGAATCAACCTAAAAGTCTTCGTACATTATTTTTTACCGAAATGTGGGAGCGCTTTAGTTATTATGGGATGAGAGCCCTTCTGGTGCTTTACCTAGTTAAGTCGCAAAATTATTCTGATCTGGATGCTATTCATATATATGCCATATACACTGGCTTAGTTTATTTAACACCAATCATAGGAGGCTATCTATCTGATCGATATTTAGGTCAACAAAAGGCTATTTTAATTGGTGGTATCACCATGATGCTTGGCCATTTATTCATGGCAATACCTTCTCTTTTAAACCTCGCACTTGGTATGTTAATTATCGGAAATGGTTTTTTTAAACCAAACATATCTAGCCTATTGGGTAAATTCTATGGTAATGATGATCCAAGAAGAGATGGTGGTTTTAGTTTTTTTTATATAGGCATAAATATCGGTGCCTTCATTGCTCCATTGCTTATTGGTTATGTAGGGGAAACCATAAGTTGGCATTACGGATTTTCTATTGCTGCTCTAGGGATGTTTATTGGTTTATTTCATTTTGCCCTTAATCAAAGCCAAATTGTTACCGACGATCTTACCAAAACTTCATTTCTTTTAACCTTTAAAGATTGGAGGACAGTAATAGGTATTTCTATATTAAACATTCCTATCGTCTTAGCTATATTAGAAATGCATCACTTTATGGGTAAATTTCAAAACCTAATATGGTTTGCATTGTTATTAATGGGGCTATATTTTATTTTTAAAAAAAGGGATGCCATTTTATCCATTCCCACCCAAGAATTTAAAAGTATTATTTATATCGGTGTGCTTTCACTGTTTGTAATTTTTTTCTGGATGGGTTTTGAACAAGCTGGTGGCACATTGACATTATTTGCAAGTGACAGAATTGATAGAAATATTGGTGAAATATTGATTCCAGCCTCTAGTTTTCAGTCTATAAATCCCCTCATTATTATTTTTCTTGGACCATTTTTAGCCAGTTTCTGGATGCGGGTTGATCAAGGTAAATATCAAATTTCTACATCACGCAAGATGTCGTTAGGGCTCATATTATTAGGGTTAGGTTTTTTGTTATTGGCAATCATTAATCATTCATTTGATGTAAAAATTAATCTATGGTGGTTAGTTGCAGTTTACTTTCTGCATACCTTAGGAGAGCTATGCTTATCACCCATTGGACTGTCTATGGTTTCTAAAGTATCGCCTAAAAAACTTTTATCTTTAATGATGGGTTTTTGGTTTTTATCGTCGGCCATCGCCAACTATGCTGCAGGAAGGCTACCCGCCCTTTTAAGTTATTTTGATATGGATTTGTTTTTCTTTCTTACCTTAAGCTCTCTGATTGCTGGGTTTATTTTATTTTTCATGGCACCTTTCTTAGAAAGATTAATCTATAAAAAATGAGAAAAAAATTTACAGAAGAAGATATTTCACGAATCATCGAAATGGCATGGGAAGATAGAACCTCGCTTGATGCAATCTATAGAAATTATGGTTTAAAAGAAGATCAACTTAAACTTCTTATGAAGAAAGAATTAAAGAGAGGGAGTTATATATTATGGCGCAAAAGAATGAAAAATAGTCATCTTAGACATGAATCGTTGAGACCAAATGGAATAACCCGTGCTTATTGCTCTCAACAATATAAATTCAAAAAAATAAAGCGATGAATTTACAAAGTGTTTATATAATTTTACTGATGACCATTGCTATAAATTGCTCTGCAGAAAGTAATAAGGTGGCTATCTTGTATAGCGATGTGATGTTAGAGCATAGAACTGGTGAAAATCACCCTGAGAAGCCTGAGCGATTATCTTCTGCTGTGAGTGCTGTCAAAAAAAATAATGCCTTATCAAAATACTTTATTTGGCCGGCTATTACTAAGGCAAGTAATGATTACATTCAACTTGCTCACACTGATGACTATATAAATTTAGTAAAGAGTGAGGTAGAAAGACTTGATGGAGACCAGCAAATTCTTCTATCCACAGGGGATGTTGTAATATCCAAAAATTCCGACGAAGCTGCAAGGTTTGCAGTTGGGGCCGGTATAGCTGGTATCGATCAAATAATGGCTAAAAAGGCAGCGTCGGCATTTGCATTAGTGCGCCCTCCAGGTCACCACGCTACCTCCACTAGAGGTATGGGCTTTTGCGTTTATAACAATATTGCTGTGGCGGCAAAGTACCTTCAAAAAGAGTATGGACTAAAACGTATCCTCATTGTTGATTACGACGTACATCACGGAAATGGTACTCAGGATATATTTTATAGCGACGAATCAGTATTCTATTTTAGTGTACATCAACATCCCTTTTATCCGGGCACAGGAAGAGAAAATGAAACGGGTCAAGGCAAAGGAAAAGGTGCAACTTTGAATGTAGAACTGCCAGAAGGATCAGGTGATAAGTTACTTGTTAGTGCATTTGAACAAAACTTAGTGCCAGCAATGAAAAATTTTAATCCTGATTTTATTCTCGTCTCTTCAGGATTTGATGGTCATAAAGATGATTTATTGGGTGGCTTATCCTATACGTCTAACGGATATAAATCGGTTGCCACTATTTTAACTGAATTAGCGAATAGATATGCTGATGGGAGAATTATGTTTATGCTGGAAGGTGGTTACACTTCCTCAAGCACCAATGCCTCAATCATTGCAGTGCTTGAAGCATTAACAGAAACTAGTGAATAATTTAACTTTAGTCATTTAGGAAATATTGCCATGTTTAAAAAACATCTTAGTGAAGCAGGAAAAACCTACTGGAATCATTTTAGTTTTGCCTTTTGTGCCGGATGGATCCTAATGTATGCAGGAATAACCTCAATCATTCATGCTTTTATACCTTCCCTTTTTCCTTTTACTAGTCAAAAAATTGTTAAAAATTTAATGGAAAAATCCCAGAATTAATTAAAAATACTTTAAAGAAAATCTTATTTCTATAGTAAAATATCGCCTTTCTAGCACGTCCCCATCGTCTAGAGGCCTAGGACACTGCCCTTTCACGGCGGCAACAGGGGTTCGAATCCCCTTGGGGACGCCAATTAATTTGCAAATCGAAACAATTAAAACAGTGTCGAGATTTTTGAGCTGAAATTTATGTCAAGATATATTTATGCCATAACATTGGCTTTGCTAATCACGATCAATCAGTACGCTTTTTCTGGAGAGTGTGCCACTGGTACTGCGCCATCTGCAGGATGTACAGTAGGTGTAGACGATACCACCTATACTATGACCGGGAATATAGCCCCAGCTTCCGGAGCAGAGGGCATTGAATTTGAAGTCAATTCTGATAGAAATATAGTTAGCCTAACAGGTAATATTACAACAACAGGCGCAACTGCATATGGTTATTACTTAAGTCAAAGCGATAGCAACACCAATACAATAATTGGTAATATATCCACTGACTCAGCAGCTAGTTATGGTATTCATTTCAATATGAGCCACCTTAATACTTCGACCGTAACTGGTAATATCTCAACAGAAGGTGCAGCGGCCAATGGTCTTTTCATTAGCGGAAGTGATAATAATCTAGTCAC
>ERZ802830.4121-NODE-4121-length-11831-cov-80.8744_pt1 | contig 11831 bp, 12 predicted proteins | sample MGYA00345654_ERZ802830 | MGnify/ENA primary metagenome ERZ802830 (study PRJEB30503, sample SAMEA104212375) | marine metagenome | biome: Westerlies Biome; feature: [SRF] surface water layer (ENVO:00010504) within the epipelagic zone...; material: water... | reverse complement strand
TCACGTAGGCCAGCGGCACATCATCCAGCCGAGCTGCATCCAGGGCTTTCCAGAGGTCCTGGTTGAGAACGGGCTTGCCGGCTGCTGTCTTCCAGCCCTTGCGCTTCCAGCCCTTCATCCAGGAGCCGAGCCCATCGATCAAATATTTGCTGTCGGTGCGAATCGTCAGATCGGGATGGCGTGGCAGTTGTTTCAGCCGCTGCAGCAACTCCAGCGCCGCCTGCAGTTCCATGCGGTTGTTGGTCGTTGCCGGGTCATGGCCGCCGAATTCCTCGACACTGCCATCTTCAAAGCGCAGCAAAGCGCCCCAACCGCCTGGACCCGGGTTGCCACTGCAGGCTCCGTCGGTGGCAGCTGCCACCACCCGACCCCGTCCTTCAGCCATTGCTCCCCCTGCACTGGTTTCGGTACAACGTGGTTTCTCGCAGGCCAGTGATGGGGCGAACCTACCTCCGCAGCCTGATCCTGGCCGCAGTTGTCGTGAGCGCAGCGGGATTGTTGCCGGCGGCTCAGTCCGCCCGCGGCCTGTTCGACAGCAAAGCTCTCCAGCAGAACCGCTTTGCGGTGCTGGCCCAGCCGGTGGGACAGCGCAACTGGAAGCTGCTGGTGCTGGAGCAGATCAAGCAACGGCCCCGCTGCTGGACACCGCGGGCGGATGGTCTGGTGGATCCGACCCTCAACACGTTCAACTTTGCCGGAATCTGCAGCCGCTACCTCGACAGCAATGGCTATTCCCTCCGCAGCGGTGGTGAAGACCTCGGCAGCCGCTTTCGGCTGAGCCTGCGCCAAAGCGGCAACAGCTTGCAGTTGCAAGCTTTGAACCCACGTCAGGGGGCCCCAATCGTGGTCGGCCGGGCAACGATTCCCAGACGGGATCGCAACGGATTCGTTCAGATTCAGCTGGATCCAGCCTGGCGGCTGGAACGGCGTGTCTACAAAGGGCGCACCCTGAGCCACGTTTATTTCGCTCACCCCGACCCGGTGAACCGGCTCCTGGCCCGGGCAGAACGGGGCAGCGACAGTGGATTCAGCCGGCTGGGGGCCCCAACGGCACCAACAGCGCCAAGCATCAATCAGCGCATCGCCAGCGGCGAGCCCATACGGCTGGAGGTCATTCCCTATCGACCCTGAGGCCAGCGACTGTCACAGTGCCAGTTGGCAGGCTGACCTGTTGAAGTTGGTTGTTTGTTTCATCGCCCTTAGTTTTCATAGGTGTGAGGAGTGCTGAACGCCTCTTCAGGGTCGAAACAAGGACAGACTCCTGAAAGTGTTCCACTTAATAAGAGCCCCTGCCTTCGGCGGGGGTTTTTTATTGGGCAGGTGTCCAACAAAAAACCGGCCCCTGGGGACCGGCTTGGTTTTGTGGAAGACGTGAATCGGGCCGGTGAGACCAGCCCGAACAGGATCACTTGAGGGTGACCTTGCCGCCCACTTCTTCGATCTCTTTCTTGAGAGCTTCGGCTTCGTCCTTGGAGATGCCTTCCTTGATGGGCTTGGGAGCAGCTTCCACCAGAGCCTTGGCGTCGCCAAGACCCAGGCCGGTGGCGTTGCGCACAGCCTTGAGCACCTTGATTTTGGCTGCGGCGTCGAAGCTTTCGAGGATGACGTCGAATTCGGTCTTTTCCTCGGCGGCTTCACCACCACCGCCGCCGGCAGCAGCGCCAGGGGCAGCCATCACGACGCCGGCGGACGCGGCGGCGGACACACCGAAGGCCTCCTCGATCTGCTTGACCAGCTCGGAAGCTTCAAGCAGGGAAAGGGACTTCAGCGATTCGAGAATTTCGTCGGTTTTTGCGGACATGGTTGTGAATGAAGAAGCAACAGATCAGTGAAACCAGTGATGTCGGCAGAGAGCGCTCAGCTGTCGCCGCCTTCGGCGTGCTGCTTGAGCGCCCGCGCGAGACCGGAGGGAACCTCGTTGATGCCCACAGCAACCTTGGTGGCCACAGCGTTGATCGCACCGGCGATCTGAGCCATGAGCTGCTCTTTGGAGGGGAGATCGGCAATGGCCTTGATCTCGTCCTGGGACAGCAGCTTGCCTTCGAAAAGGCCGCCTTTGGTTTCGGACTTCTTGGTCTCCTTCTGGAACGCCTGAACGGCCTTCACACCGGCACCGACATCGCCCTTGATCAGGACGAAGGCATTGGTGCCTGTCAGAAGAGAGTCGAGATTCGACCAGGCGCTGTCACCATCAATGGCACGGCGCATCAAGGTGTTTTTGGTCACCTTGCACACCGCGTTGCCAGCCCGCAGACGATCCCGCAGGTCGGACATTTCCTTGATGGAGAGGCCCTTGTAATCAAGAACCAGCGCCAGTTCGGACTCGGCGAGGAGCTCCTTGAGCTCTCCGACGATCTGCTGCTTGCTCTCCAGCGTGCGGCCCATAGGGATTGGATCGGATCGAGGGGGAACAAGCTGGACACACGGCCGATCGAGTCTTCAGAAGAAGACGAGGCCGCGTGTCGATCCAATCCCGAATGGGACAAAAATCATGTCGCGTCTGCCTCGGCAGGGATTACATCGAATGGCCCGTCAGGAACGGGCCAGTTGAAATCCTGCTGTCTCAGGCCGGGCGCGTGCCCGGTTTGGCTTTCGCCAATGTTGAATTGTAGAGGAGAGCCTGATTAGCTCCCCTGCTCAATGTCCTGCAATGCGGAGAAGTCCACTTCCACGGAAGGGCCCATGGTGGACGTCACATAGAGAGACTTCCAGTAGCGGCCCTTGGCACCGCTGGGCTTGTTGCGGTCGATGGTCTCCTGCAGGGTCTTGAGGTTCTGCAACAGAGCCTCGGCAGTGAAGCTCGCCTTGCCGAATCGGACGTGGACGATACCGGTGCGGTCAGCTCGGAATTCCAATTTGCCGGCCTTGAATTCCTGGATGGCTCCAGCCAGATCGGTGGTCACCGTTCCGGCCTTGGGGTTCGGCATCAGGCCCCGGGGACCGAGGACACGACCCAGTTTGGCCACCTTGGGCATCATGTCCGGAGTGGCGATCAACAGGTCGAACTCCATCTCGCCTTTGGCGATGGTCTCCACCAGATCTTCATCACCGGCCAGTTCGGCACCGGCGGCCTTGGCTTCGGCAACCTTCTCACCACGGGTCACCACCGCGATGCGAACGGTCTGGCCAGTGCCATTGGGCAGCGCCACGGTGGTACGCAGCTGCTGGTCGGTGTACTTGGGATCGATGCCGAGGCGCACGTGGGCCTCCATCGTTTCGTCGAACTTGGCGGTGGCGTTGTCCTTCACCAGGGCAATCGCCTCGAGGGGTTCGTAGACGCGATCCTCGATCTTGCTGGCAAGACCTGCCAGTCGCTTGGAGAGTTTGGGCATAACAGGAGTGGGGTGCGGACGACATCAGCGATGTCTCCCCCGGTAAGGGTTGAAGAATGAGGCGGCGACGATCAGTCGCTGATGGACACGCCCATGTTGCGGGCGGTGCCTTCGATGATCCGCATCGCGGACTCAACGCTGGTGCAGTTGAGATCGGGAAGCTTGGTTTTGGCGATCTCCTCGAGCTGAGCCCGGTTGATCGATCCAACGCTGCCCTTAGCGGACTCGCCGGAACCTTTCTCGATCTTGGCGGCCTTGGTGATCAGCACCGACGCCGGGGGCGTCTTGGTGATGAAGGTGAAGCTGCGGTCTTCATAGACCGAGATCTCCACCGGAATCACAAAACCGGCTTTGTCCTGCGTCCGAGCGTTGTACTCCTTGCAGAACATCATGATGTTCACACCGTGCTGACCGAGGGCAGGGCCCACCGGCGGCGCGGGGTTGGCTTTGCCGGCCTGGAGGGCCAGCTTGATAACAGCGGTGACTTTCTTGGCCATTGACGAACGGCTTTTGACTTCTGCGGATCACCAGGCCCGTGGGCAGGGTGGGGCAGGGTGAAAATCACCCCTCAGGCCGCCCTCCACAGGGAAGCGGCCGCCCGTGGTCAGTTCTGCTTGGAGATCTGAGAGAACTCCAGTTCCACCGGGGTCTCCCGACCGAAGATGGACAACAAGGCCTTGAGCTTGTTGCGTTCGCCCGAGACCTCGATCACCTCACCCTGGAAGTCCTTGAACGGACCAGCGGTCACCAGGATCTGATCGCCTTCGGTGAGATCCACCTTGACGACGGTTTTCTTCTCGGCAGCACGTTTGAAGATCCGGTCCACCTCAGCTCGGCTGAGGGGGCGTGGCTTGATATGGCCGCGAGCCTTACCGGTGGCGCGCCGGTCTTCCGCCCCAACGAAGTTGATCACGTTCGGTGTGCTGCGGACGGCCATCATCGTGTCCTCATCGAGCACCATCCGCACCAGCACATAGCCGGGGAACACCTTCTCCTCGGTGGACTGACGGGAACCGTCTTTTTTCACCTTGACCGCTGGGGTCTGCGGAATCTCGATCTCGAGGATGCGCTTGCTCACCCCCAGGGTGATCGCCCGCTGCTCAAGGGTCGCCTTCACCTTTTTCTCACAGCTGGAGGCCACCTGCACGGCGTACCAACGGGCAATGGCCGTGTTGGCGGCCGGCGCATCCGAGAGCGTGCCCTCCTCACCCTCATTCGGGGCCGGCAGGTCGAGCACCTCGGCGGGGTCCGTTGTGGTCAGATCGTCGGGCACGGCTGAAAAGGGGTGCGGATCAGCGGAACACCTGGGATGACGCCCATCCGAAGAAGCGACTGACCGCGGCAATGCCGGCGGCCGACAGGCTCACCATCAGGATCACAGCGATCGATTCGCTGAACAACTGCTGACGGCTGGGCCAGACCACAAGCTTGAGTTCGTCGACCGTGGCCGGCAGAAAACCGCGTGGGGCGGCGGGTTCTGCGGGTGTGGCGTCAGGACTCTTGGTTGAGGTGTCCTCGGAAATCGGGCTGGTCACGGAAGGGGGACCGGGTGTTGACAGGGATGCCGGCAGGCACACTGCCAAACAAACACCTTACTGGATGCCCCTGTTTACTCCAGGGGCTCAAACTCCAGCGACGCGCCGTCGTCTGTTCCGCAACGAACACGGATGCCATGCGCCGAGCGGAAACGCTCCTCAAGCAATTGCGTGGCCAATGGGTTCTCCAGCTGACGCCGCAACACCCGTCGCAAGGGCCGGGCGCCGTACTCCGGTTCATGGCCCTGACGGGCCAGGGAGTCCGCCACCGCATCGTCCACCTCCAGCGACAGACCTTGTTCAGCCATGAGGGAGGAGAGATCAGCCAGCTGCAGGCGCACGATCCGCACCAGATCCTTCACCTCCAAGGGTCGGAAACGGATCACTTCATCAATGCGATTGAGGAATTCCGGGCGGAACTGACTGGACAGGGCCGCATCCACCTGCAGCTGCAGCTGGGCGTCATCGCTGGAGCCGGAACGGGCGTGTTCAAGGATCACCGGACTGGCCAGATTGCTGGTCATCACCACCACGGTGTGGCGGAAATCAACGGTCCGTCCCTGGGAATCGGTGAGGCGGCCATCGTCGAGAACCTGCAGCAGCAGATTGAACACATCCGGGTGAGCCTTTTCCACCTCATCCAGCAGCAGCACGGCGTAGGGGCGCCGACGCACCGCCTCGGTGAGTTGTCCCCCTTCCTCGTATCCGACATAGCCCGGTGGTGCACCGATCAGACGCGCGGAGGCGTTGCGCTCCATGAACTCGCTCATGTCGAGGCGCACCAGCGCCTCCTCCTCATCGAACAGGGAGGTGGCCAGCGCTTTGGCCAGCTCGGTTTTGCCGACCCCCGTCGGGCCAAGAAACAGGAACGAACCCACAGGACGGCGGGGGTCCTTCATCCCGGCCCGCGCCCGCCGGATCGCTGCCGCGACGGCGGCCACCGCTTCCACCTGGCCGATGACCCGCTCGGACAGGTGACTTTCCAGGGCCAGCAGCTTGCGGCGTTCGCCCGCCAAGAGGCGCTGCACCGGAATACCGGTCCAACGGGCCACCAGATCAGCGATGTCTCCCGCCTCCACCTGTTCCCGCAGCAGCGCTGTTCCCGCGGACTGCGCCTCAGCCTGACTGGCTTCCAACGCCTCCCGCCGCTGTTGAACGGTGTGCAGCTGGTCGTACTGCAACCGAGCCGCCTCCTCCAGATCGCCCTCCCGTTCCGCTTCAGCGATGGCGTGACGCAGGTCTTCGTCCTGCTGCAGCAACTGGCCAAGCTCCTCCAACTGCGTGCGCTCTTCCTGCCATCGGCGGCGTAGGTCGTCCAGGCGGGAGGACACCTCCAAACGTTGACGCTGCAGCTGAATCCGCTCCTCTTCCGGTGCCTCTTCCGCCGCCAGCAGCGCCAGTTCCACCCGCCGAAGATCCGCTTCAGCCTCCTCCACCACCTGCGGTTTGGAGGTGACTTCGATCTTCAGCTGGGCCGCCGCCTCATCAATCAGATCGATCGCCTTGTCCGGCAGGCAACGGTCGCTGATGTAGCGATCCGCCAGCCGATTGGCGGTCTGAATCGCCTCATCGGTGATCGTGACGCCGTGATGCAGCTCGTAGCGCTCCCGCAGGCCGCGCAGGATCTCCAGGCTGAGCTCGAGGTCCGGCTCGCGAATCAGCACCTGCTGAAAGCGCCGGTTTAGGGCGGGATCCTTTTCCACCGTCCGCCGGTATTCCTCCGGCGTCGTCGCCCCGATGCAACGCAGATCCCCCCGCGCCAGGGCAGGTTTGAGCAGGCTGCCCGCATCGGTGCTGCTGCGGTCACTGCCCACCACGGTGTGGAGCTCGTCGATGAACAGCACCACCCCGGAATCCGAGCGACTCACCTCCTCCAACACGGAGCGCAGGCGTTCCTCGAACTGACCGCGGAATTTGGCCCCGGCGATCAGGGCACCCAGATCAAGGGCAATCAGTCGCAGCCCCTGCAGGGAATCCGGCACCTCTCCAGCCACAATCCGCTGGGCCAGGAGCTCGGCGATGGCCGTCTTGCCGACGCCGGGTTCTCCGATCAGCACCGGGTTGTTTTTGCTGCGGCGGGAGAGCACCTTGATCAGGTTGCGGATCTCGCTGTCGCGACCGATCACCGGATCGAGCGACCCCGCTTCAGCCTCCTCAGTCAGATCCCGGCCATAGGCCTCAAGCGCTGACGGCTCCCGCTCCAGTTCAACCGTCGGCTCCGGCTCCGGTGCCATCACGCGGGGGGCCGGAGCTGATCGAGGCGTTGGGGCTGGGGTCGGGGCTGGGAACGGTGCTGGGGCCGGAGTAACCGACGGCTGACGCAACAGACTCTCCAGCCGATCAACAGCCAGACCCTGGGCTGCAAACAACTCGGCACCGATGCGGGGATCAGCGCCGACGGCGACGATCAGCTGGGGCACATCAATCAAGCGATCGCCCCAGCGACCTCGCACTTGATCGGCGGTCTCCAACAGCTGCTCGAGGTCCTCACCGATGAACAACTGATCACCCCGCGCCGGAGGCTGATCCGCCAGCACATCCTCCAAGCGATCGAGAAGATCGTCAGAGCGCAACGGCAGCGGATCCACCCAGCGACGGAAGGCTGAGTCGCTGAACAGCACCTGGATCAGATGCTCCACATCCAGCTGATCGTGGCGCCAGCGACGGGCCATGTCCTGACCAGCCAGCAGCAGCTCCCAGGCGGGATCGGAAAAACGGTCAGGCTCGTGGGTGAGGCTGCCGCGGGAGGCGGGGGTGCCGGTCATGCAGCGGCGCGGGAGGACATCTCGATCAACTCCACCTTGTAGCCGTCAGGGTCCTCCACGAAAGCAATCACCGTGGAACCATGCTTCATCGGCCCCGGCTCACGCACCACCCGGCCGCCCTTGCCACTGATGGCGGCACAGGTGCTGCGAATGTCTTCCACCCCGAGGGCGATGTGGCCGTAGGCATCCCCCAGCTCGTAGGAGCTGGTGTCCCAGTTGTGGGTGAGCTCCAGCACCGTCTGCTCCGACTCCGGCCCGTAACCCAGGAAGGCCAGGGTGAAGCGTCCACTGGGGTACTCCTTGCGGCGCAGCAGCTGCATGCCGAGCACATCGGTGTAGAAGGCAATGGACCGGTCCAGATCCCCGACCCGGAGCATGGTGTGGAGCATCCGCATGGGGCGCGGTTTCCTGACGTGAACGTTTAAGCATTCTGGCCGGGTGCCAACGGTCACAATGCGAGAGCAGGGGGCGACCCATAAGATCGCCAGGTTTATGCCCCGCCCAACGTGATCGATTCGCTCGACCTCGTCATCGACACCATCGTGGCCCGGGAGGTGCTCGATTCCCGCGGCAACCCAACCGTTGAAGCCGAAGTGCTGCTCGAAGGTGGTGCCATGGGCCGGGCCATCGTGCCCAGCGGCGCCAGCACCGGTGCCCACGAGGCCCACGAACTGCGGGACGGCGGCGACCGTTACATGGGCAAAGGCGTCAGCCAGGCCGTCACCCACATCGAAGAGCGCATCGCGCCAACCCTGTGCGGACTCTCCGCCCTGGATCAGGCCGCCGTGGATGCGGCGATGCTCGAGTTGGACGGCAGCGACAACAAATCCAGCCTGGGCGCCAATGCGATTCTCGCGGTGAGCATGGCCACCGCCCGCGCTGCTGCCAACGGACTGGGACTGCCCCTGTACCGCTACCTCGGCGGACCGATGGCCAACCTGCTGCCGGTGCCGTTGATGAACGTGATCAACGGTGGCGCCCATGCGGCCAACAGCCTGGATTTCCAGGAATTCATGCTGGTGCCCCACGGAGCCCCCAGCTTCCGCGAGGCTCTGCGCATGGGCACCGAGGTCTTCCACACCCTCAAGGGTCTGCTCAAAGCCAAGGGCATGAGCACCTCTGTGGGGGATGAGGGTGGTTTCGCCCCCGACCTGGGCAACGTGGAAGCCGGGGAGATCCTGGTGGAGGCGATCACGAAGGCCGGCTACAAACCCGGCGAGCAGATTTCCCTGGCGCTGGACGTCGCCAGCACCGAATTCTTCGAGAACGGCCGCTATGCCTTTGATGGCGGCAGCTACGACAGCGCCGAAATGGTCGGTCAGCTGGAGCAGCTGGTGGAGAAATTCCCGATCGTGTCGATCGAGGACGGCCTGGCGGAAGACGACTGGGAGGGTTGGAAGCTGCTCACCGAACGGCTTGGCGGCAAGGTGCAGCTGGTGGGTGATGACCTGTTCGTGACCAACACCAAGCGCCTGCAGCAGGGCATCGACAACAGCACGGCGAACTCGATCCTGATCAAGGTGAACCAGATCGGATCCCTCACCGAAACCCTGCAGGCGATCGATCTGGCTGGGCGTTCCGGCTACACCAGCGTGATCAGCCACCGCAGCGGCGAGACCGAGGACACCACCATCGCTGATCTCTCCGTCGCCACCCGCGCCGGTCAGATCAAGACCGGTTCCCTCAGCCGCAGCGAGCGCGTCGCCAAATACAACCAACTGCTGCGGATCGAGGACGAACTGGGCAGCCAGGCGGTTTACGCCGGTGCTGTGGGCCAGGGTCCCCGAGGTAACGCCTGATCACCAGGCCTGTCGTCAGCGATTGGAGCCAGGCAGTTGCTCCAGTCGCTGATCACGGCGCATGCGCACCTGCATCTGAAACCAACCCATCCCCACCGGGACTGCAGCTGCTGCAGGAAGCAGAGCCCAGAGGGGGCGAACGCTGGCGCCAACGATGGCGGCGGAGAGGGCGAGGCAGCCCAGGAGCACCGACTGACCGATCGATTGCTGCGCCAGGGTCATTCGGCGGAACTGGCGATCGGATTCACCCAGGCGCACCTGCAGCTGCAGATCACCCTGCTCCAACCGCTCAAGGCTCTCGTCCAGACGGCGTGGAAGGGCAGCAGCACGACTGCTCAACGCTCCAACCTGGCGTCCAAGTTCATTGAACAGGTCGTTGGAGCCGGATCCGCTCGACGTCATCAGAGGAAGGAGGTAAGGCTTGGCGATCGCCACCAAGCTAAAAGCCGGATCGAGGCTGCGGCCGACCCCCTCGAAGGTGGACAGTGCCCGCATCACGAAGATCAACTCCACCGGCAGACGGAACGGCTGGCCGTACACCAGGTCGTAGAGATCACCGGAGAGCTTGTCGATCACATTGCTGCTGAACGGTGGTGTGAGGGCTTCGTTCAGCATCAGACGCACCAACCGGCGCACCGGGCCCACATCGATCCCTTTTGAGATCACACCCGCCGCCTGCATCTCATCCACCAGCGCGGCTGAATCGCGTGCAGCAGCCGCCCTCACCATCGACCCGAGACGACGGCGCAGACCATCCGACAACAACCCCATCATCCCGAAGTCGTAGTAGATGAGAGCGCCATCGCTGGCCACCGCCAGGTTGCCGGGATGGGGATCAGCATGAAAGAAACCAAAGCGCACCAGCTGCTTGAGATAACTGGCGGCCCCGATTTCCGCCACGGCAGAAGGGTCGACGCCGGCCTCCAGCAGCGCCTCCCGGTCGTTGACCTTGATCCCCGGTAGGTAATCCAGGCAAAGCACCCGGCGGGTGCTCTGTTCCCAGATCACGGCGGGGATGCGAATGCGCTCGTCATCGAGAAACTGCTGACGGAAGCGGGCTGCGTATTGCGCTTCCACCCTGAAATCCAGTTCCCGCAACAGCACCCGGCGGCATTCCCGAGCCATCGCAGGCCAGTCCCGTCCTCGGCCCCAGTTGGGGTGGCGCTGCATCACCGCAGCCACCTGCTGCATCACCTCAAGGTCCAGGCGGAAGAGGGTGTCGAGCCCGGGGCGTTGGATTTTCAGCACCACCTGACGGCCACTGCGCAGGCTGGCGCGGTGCACCTGGGCCAGGGACGCGGCTCCCAGAGGCACCGGATCGAGGTCGATCACCTCAGCGCAACGGGGGCCGAGCTCCTCCTCCAGCACGGTCTGGACCTGCTCAAACGGGAAAGCGGGCACGCTGTCCTGAAGGGATGCAAGCTCCGCCACCCAACCGGCGGGAAGGATGTCGGGCCGCGCTGAGAGCAACTGCCCCAACTTGATGAAAGCTGAGCCCAGTTGAAGCAACTCCGCTGTCAACCAGCGGGCCCGCCGTTGCTGCCGGGCAGCACGGCCTTCCGGGGTGGGTCCACCTCGATAGGTCCAGGCCTGGCTATCCCACCAAAGGAACAGCAGCAATGTGAGGACAGCCCGCCAGATGCGCAGCCCCCGCAGCATGCGGCCCATCAGGAGCGGGCCTCAAGGACGCTGTTGATCTCGGCCACCGAGGCGCGCAGGCGATCAACCAGGTCCTGCGGAGAGCTCGGCTGGGAATCGGTGGTGATGTCGGTGGTCTCGATGCCGGCGCCTGGTGATCGAGGGGCAGGAGCAGGGGCATCGCCATGTTCCAACCGCTCGGCCTCCGCCTGAACCTCTTCCTGGAACAACTCCCATTCCTGACGGAGACGTTCTGGCGCATCCTGCGCCAGAACAGCAATCTCTGCTGCCGCATCCGCTAAGCCATGACCCAGGCGGGCGCTGATCCGGTTGACGGTGGCACGGATGAACGCTTCCGAAGACCCCATGAGCGCCTCGAGTACGACGAAACTCTGGCAGATCCGTTGGGTGAACCGAGCTACGGAGCAGGTGACGGCAACGGGTCAAGTGGAACGAAGAAATCGTTCTGATCAAGGGTGACCTCAGGGGTCGTTACGTCGAGCAGAGGATCAACGGGATTGAACGAGTCAACCGATGGATCCAGCGTTGGTTCAATCAAGGCTGCTGGCTCAGGCAAAGGATCCTGTGGCCAGGGTTGCTCGGGTTCCGTCCATGCCGGAGCCGTCCAACTGGGCTCGGGCAGCGGCGCCTGCAAAGCCAGTTCCTCGGAGCGAGCGAGTTCCGCCTGCAGACGGGCCTGCTCTTCAGCCTTGGCTTTGGCCTGACGCTCCGCCTCTGCCTTGGCTTCGATGGCGGCAACAT
>ERZ802830.4118-NODE-4118-length-11838-cov-13.0783_pt1 | contig 11838 bp, 9 predicted proteins | sample MGYA00345654_ERZ802830 | MGnify/ENA primary metagenome ERZ802830 (study PRJEB30503, sample SAMEA104212375) | marine metagenome | biome: Westerlies Biome; feature: [SRF] surface water layer (ENVO:00010504) within the epipelagic zone...; material: water... | reverse complement strand
CTCGGAGAAGGTTCTGAGTTTATAGTTAAATTTTTTAAAACATAGTTCTTTAACAAAAATTTACTTTCCTATAGCCTAAGTTTACATTCCATGAACTTAGGATTGTTATATTTTAAATATGGAAAATTTTTTAGCCCCTTTTGTTGATGAGATAAAAAATTACGCTCTAGATGGATACTATAAAGACTTCAGCATCAGGACTAAGCCAGATGGATCCGTTGTTACAGATATTGATGTTTTGGTAGAAAAGAAAATAATTAAATTATTAAACAAAGAGTTTCCAAATGATTCAATTCTCGGTGAAGAAACAGGTTTTACAAAAGGAACCAATGATATCACTTGGATTATTGACCCTATAGATGGGACTAGAGCATTTTCGCAACATAAACCCGAATGGGGGGTGTTGGTTTCTAGAATAGTGAAAAATGAAATATCTACAGGTATAGTCATTTGCCCTGTTCAAGATATTTACACTGCAGTTCATAATAATAAATTAATCACTTCTTCTTTTGATTATGAGCAAATCGAAATTGCTGATAAAGAAGATTATTTGATTTCTTGTGAGGATAATCTTGATCTGTTGGATGTTTTTAGTAATGAAAAGGTTTTATTTCGTAATAAGAATCAATTTTGTAAAGACATAATCTCTTTAGGATTTTCAACATTTGATGGTGTTATAACCTCTGCCCCTTTTGCTCACGATAGGCTTGCGTATGAGCCGATAGCAAAATATATTGGTGGTACTGTTAGCACTTTAGATGGTTCTCAGATTGGAATGTTTGATGAAAATGTAGTTACATTGATATGCAAATCTGAAAAAGTTAAGAAAGATATAGTAAGTAAGATAACCAAAGTTAATTCAAACTACAAAATTGCTTAATATCTAAAGTAAGGAAGTATTTTTTGTAATTTTTTCAACAGTTATTATTCATAAAAATGTGATGCTATTTGTTGATACTTTGTAAATAAAGGTATATTAATTTATTGTGACCAAAGAAAAATATAATTTGATATTAGATGTTGATTCTTATAAAGTTACTCACTTCAACCAGTATCCTCAAAATACAAAAAAATTGTATGCTTATATAGAGGCAAGAAATTTAAACAGTGAAGAGTTGATCTTTTTTGGTCTTCAAGCATTTGTTAAAAAATATTTATTAAATCCTATAACACAAGACGATATAGACGAAGCAGAAAAGTTCCTATTAAGTCATATTGGTGTTTTCAATCGTGATGATTGGGAATATATTTTAAATGAACATGGTGGGTTTTTGCCCATAGAAATTAAATCATTAGATGAAGGTACCGTCACTAATAAAAAAATACCTTTATTAGATATAACTAATACTGATGAAAAAGTTCCCTGGCTTGTAACATATATTGAAACTGCATTACTACGATCACTTTGGTATCCATCAAGTGTGGCAACTATTTCAAGAGAAATAAAAAAAATAATTTTCAGATATTTAGATGATACATGTACAAATTTTGATGACCAATTGCCATTCAAACTACATGATTTTGGTGCTAGGGGAGTTTCAAGTTATGAATCTTCAAGGATAGGTGGCGCAGCACATTTACTAAACTTTCTTGGTTCAGATACGGTAGAAGGCGCGATGTTTTTAAAAGATTATTATGATGGAACTGATATTTCATATTCGATACCTGCTTCGGAACACTCAACAATAACTGCCTGGGGAAAAGATAATGAAAACAAAGCACATGAAAATATCATTAATCAATTTTTACTTGAAGGTAAAGTAATCGCTAGCGTTATAGATTCTTACGACACTTTTGAAACTGCAACTAAAATTATATCTAGTGAATTAAAAGAAAAGATTATCAATTCAAAAGGAACTTTTGTTGTTCGACCTGATTCTGGAAAGCTTCCAGATACAATAATTGAATTACTCGACACTTTATCTAGTGAGGAAAATTTTGGTTATACATTAAATTCAAAAGGGTATAAAGAGCTTCCTTCTTATATAAGAGTGATACAAGGTGATGGAGTAGATAAAAATTCAATTGAAAATATATTATTTTCTATGAAAGAAAATAATTATTCTGCTGCCAATATTACTTTTGGTATGGGAGGAGCCTTGCTACAAAAGCTTGACAGAGACACTTATTCTTTTGCTATGAAAGTTTCAGCAATTCATGATGGAATCATATGGAAAGATGTTTTTAAAGAACCATCAAGCGATCAAACAAAAAATTCAAGAAGAGGTCGTTTTGCAATAGTAAAAAATGATGAACTTGAAGTTATAGATCTTGAAAAACTAAGTCAAACTAATTTGTTAAAAACCAGATACAAAGATGGAAAATTGTATAACGAGACAGATTTAAAAGCAATTAGAAATAAAGTAGAAATTAACTAACGTCCCAAGTTCCAAGGGATCTAACTAATTTATCTAACTCGCCATCACCCTTTGAATCTTTTGCAAAATCTATTTGTTTCATAACGTCTTCATTATAAGTTTCTCTTTCAACTTTTCTAAAGACTCCCATAGGCGTTGGACCATATGGTCCATGAGATAGTCTAGAAAGAGAGAATGCAATAGATGGATTTTCCCTTGTTATGTCGTGTACATAGATTTGTGAATCATCAATGTCTGTTCTTTTTACAACTTTAGCTTCTCCATTTTCAATAGTGACTGCAAACTCATCCTCAGCACCAAAAATTACTTTTTCTCCATGAACAAGGTTTATTCTATTGGCAACTCGACCCTCTTTTGAAGTTAATTGTTCGAAGGCTTTGTCATTAAAGACATTACAGTTTTGATAGATTTCTACAAAAGCAGATCCTTTGTGGGTTGATGCTTCTTGTAACACCTGTGCTGTTAAGTCCCTATCCATATCCACTGAACGTGCAACAAATGATGCTTCAGCACCCAAAGCTACACTCATCGGATTAAAAGGAAGCTCTACTGAACCGAATGGTGATGATTTAGTTTTCTTACCTTCTTCACTTGTAGGAGAGTATTGTCCCTTGGTAAGTCCATAAATCTGGTTATTGAACATAAGTATTTTTATATTTACGTTTTTTCTTAATGCATGGATTAAATGATTTCCACCTATTGAAAGTGAATCTCCATCTCCAGAAACAACCCAAACTGATAAGTCAGGATTTGAAACAGTAACACCTGTTGCAACTGCAGGTGCTCGCCCGTGTATTGTATGCAATCCGTAAGTATTCATATAATATGGAAATCTAGCAGCACAACCAATACCTGAAACAAATACAATCTTTTCTTTACTTATACCAAGTTCAGCCATAAAGCTCTGAACAGAGGCTAATATCGTATAATCACCACAACCAGGACACCACTTGACTTCTTGGTCGCTTTGCATGTCCGTTCTCTTGTAATTAACTGGAACTTTACTCATTTATTTTTTCCTCTATTTTTTCTTCTAATTCTTGTGCAGTGAAAGGTTCGCCTGCAACTTTGTTAATCCCTTTTGCGTCAATCAAGAATCTTTCTCTAATGAGTTTTATTAACTGTCCTGTGTTCAATTCTGGAATTATAATTCTTTCAAACTTTGATAGGATTTCACCTAAGTTATCTGGAAATGGATTTATAAATGTTAAATGAGCACTTGCAACTTTGACACCTTTTTCATTGAGTCTATTTACTGCTTGTGTTATTCCGCCATAGGTTGAACCCCAACCTAAAACAAGTGTGTCAGCTTTTTCATCACCATTAAGTTCTAAAGGTTCAATGTCATTAGCAATATTAGCAATTTTCCATGCCCTCATATCTGTCATGTATTGATGGTTAGCACTATCATATGAAACATTTCCGGTACCTTCTTCTTTTTCAAGTCCGCCAATTCGGTGCTCTAAACCTGGCACTCCAGGAACTGCCCAAGGTCGTGCAAAAGTAGCCATATCTCTGTGGAAAGGTAGAAAGCCATCTTTAGAGTTATTTTTTGTTGTTAAGTTGTTAGTAAGAGAGGGTAAGTCAGAGATATCTGGTAGCTTCCAAGGCTCTGAACCAGTAGCAACATAGTTGTCTGAAAGAAGTATTACTGGTGTCATGTATTTGAGAGCTATTCTACTTGCCTCAATAGCAGTATAAAAAGCATGGGAAGGTGAACGTGAAGCAAGTACAGGTAGGGGAGATTCACCGTGCCTTCCATATAGGGCAAATAATAAATCGGATTGTTCAGGTTTTGTCGGAAGACCAGTTGATGGACCTCCACGTTGTACATTCACAATAACCATAGGGAGCTCTGCAGAAAGTGCTAGTGAAATAGTTTCACTTTTAAGGGCTAATCCTGGACCACTTGTACCTGTCACGGCAAGCTTTCCAGTAAATGATGCACCAACAGTTGCCGCAGCCGCTGCTATCTCATCTTCTGCTTGAAAAGTTATTACATTGAAATTTTTATGCTTTGATAATTCATGAAGTATGTCTGATGCCGGCGTGATTGGATAACTTCCATAAAACAATTCAAGATTGGATAGTTTTGCTCCTGCTATTAGACCCCAACTTAATCCGATATTCCCATTTATATTTGTGTATTCTCCAGTTGGTAGTGCTGCTTTCTCAACAACGTATGTATGGTGAAAAGCTTCAACGGTAATACCAAAGTTGTAACCAACTTTTAAAGTCTTTACATTTGCTTCTGCAACTTCTGGAAGTTTCTCAAATTTTGCATTAATCCAATTTATAGTGTCTTCTAGTGGTCTATTAAATACCCAGGAGATAAGTCCTAAAGCAATCATATTTTTAGATCTAAGAACCGCTCGCCCTTTAATTTCAGAATCTTTTAAAGCTTCTTTGGTGAGCTTCTCCATCGGGACTTGAAACACACGATATCCATCAAGCTCTCCTGATTCTCTAGGGTCAACTTTGTATCCGGCTTTTGTAATATTTTTTTCTTCGAAGGCATCTTCATTAATAATAAGCATTCCGTTAGGTGCTAGATCATGTAAATGTGCCTTCAAAGCAGCTGGATTCATAGCAACTAAAACTTCTGGGTTATCTCCAGGGGTAAGGATGTCAAAATCAGCAATTTGAACCTGGAATGAAGATACTCCAGCAATTGTTCCTTGAGGAGCTCTTATTTCTGCAGGGAAAGCTGGAAGTGTAGCCAAGTCATTTCCAAATAAAGCAGAAGTATCTGTAAATCGTGTACCAACAAGTTGCATACCATCTCCAGAGTCACCAGCAAATCTGATAGTGACAGCAGGTATACTTTCTACCGTTTTATTTTGAACTTCTAGTTTTGGTTCTTCCATAGGCCTAGTTTAATCTTTCGGGAGATAATGCGATTTCATTTTGTTGTGTTCCTTCACAATTTTCTGCACTTTCACCTGAGCAGCATTCTGCCTGGTTGAGTCCATACATTGCACAGTTATTATTAATACACGCTGCATGTCCATGTAGATATGCCATTGAGCTTTTACACCAACTACATAATAAATTACTCATATGTTTTGAACCTATAATATGGCCAGTACCTTACTTTGAGTTTCCAACAATCAGAAAATTTTATAGGACCCATAGTTCTTGAATCACTTGAAGAGATAGTTCTTTGGTCACCTAAAACAAATATCTCATCCGGTCCCAAATTTACTTTAACAAAATCATCAACAAAACTTTTGGCCCATGGATCGCTAATAACTTCTGAATTTATTAAGATGGACCCCTCTTGTGATTCAATTTCCTCTCCGGGAAGACCAATAACTCTTTTGACTACATCAATATTCTTTTCAGAATTATTGAAAATAACAATATCTCCTCTAAGTGGAGAGTCTTTTAATTTTGCAGCAAGTACATATTCATTAGGCAGTAGAGCAGGTTTCATACTTTCTTCTTTGATTTCATAAGCCCTGAATGACTTATTATCATTGCGAAAAACTAGATAGACAATAAAGGCAATAATTGTCTTTATATTAAGTATCTTTAATATGTTTTTAATCATAATTTGTTATCTTACTAAGGTTAATAGTAGTTAATTAAGGAGATTTATGAAATTATTGAAACCAACAAGAGTTGCATATGCACATTGTGACTTGCCTTGTGGAGTATACGATCCAGCCCAAGCACGTATTGAGGCTGAATCAGTATTAAATGCTTCAAAAAAGTATCAGGATTCTGATGATGAAAGCTTCAAGCAAAGATGTGTAACCATTAAAGAAGAAAGAGCTGAAGAAGTGAAGCATCACCTGTGGGTACTATGGACTGATTATTTCAAGCCAGAACATCTTGAGAGATTCCCAAATCTTCATGATTTATTCTGGAATGCAACTAAAAAAGCTGGCGAAGCAAAAAAAACTGAAGATCCTAAAGTCGGAGAAGAGTTGCTTGCTTTGATAGATGAAATAGATTCTATATTTAAAGAATCAAAAGTCTAATCAAACTTCTTAAATAGGTGCCCAATTTGAATTAATTCGGCACCTATTTTTATGTCGTTTAAAGCCCATTCATTGTGAGTTTCTTTGGGTATAGCCTCTGTAACTTTTCTACTCGTGTTGGGCATAAATGGATATAGTAAATTTCCACATGCATCAATTGCTTGAAGAGCTGTATAGAGTATTCTTCCAGCTCGATTTTGGTCCTCTTTAACAGTCTTCCATGGTTCAGTTTCATTTAAATAAACATTAACTTTCGAAACAAATCTCATAGATTCTTGGAGCGCAGTTTTTAGTTCAACAGCTTCTATGTGTTTACCAATATCTATAAATGCCTTCTCTGCTTCGTTCAACAAATTTTCATCTACTTGTTGTATCTCAGATGGATTACTTATTACATCTTGATTATTTTTAATTTGGGTAAATACTCTTTGAACTAAATTCCCCCATGTAGCTACTAGCTCTTCATTATTTCTTCGAATCATTTCTTCTTCAGTGAGCTCAGAGTCTGACTGCTCTGGAAGTACTGAGGCTAATGTGTATCTTAATGCATCAGGTTGCCACTCAGATAAATAATCTGCCAGGCTTTTACCAACACCTCTACTCGCCGATGCTTTTTGTCCTTTTATTAAAATATATTGATTTGCTGGCACATTTGTTGGCAAGTTGAGGTTTCCATATCCAGCTAATATTGCAGGCCAGATTACAGAATGAAAAGGAACATTATCCTTTCCAATAAAGTAATAAGTCTCCGCATCTTTTTCAAGCCACCATTCTTTCCAGGCATCTTCATCTCCACTATTTTTAGCCCACTCGATAGATGCAGAGAGGTAGCCTATAACTGCTTCAAACCATACATAAATTTTCTTTTCATCACCTAAATCATCCACTGGAATATCTATTCCCCACTCAAGGTCTCGTGTAATAGCTCTATCTTTTAACCCCTCTTCAACAAAAGATTTAGCCCAATTAATTACATGTGGTCGCCACTTATCTTTTGTTTCCAACCAAGGAGAGAGTTCTTTACCAAGCAAACTGAGTTTTAAAAAAAAGTGTTCAGTTTCTTTAAACTCTGCAGGATTACCAGATAATTTGCTCACAGGATTTATCAATTCTTCTGGGTCAAGTGTAGAACTACACTTATCACATTGATCCCCCCGTGCTTCTGTATATTCGCATTTAGGACATTTCCCCTCTACATACCTGTCAGGTAAAAACTTATTATCTATAGGATCAAACGCTTGAAGTGTTTTTTGTTTATCAATAAATCCTTTTTCAAGCAATTTTAGAAAAATATCATGGACAACCTCTTTATGATTATTTGTCATAGTTGTTGTGTAGTTATCCCAAGATATTGAAAGTTTGTCCCAATAACCTAGAAATTCATTGTGATATTTGTTTACGATATCAATTGGTTCTAATCCTTCTTCGTCCGCACGAACAGTAATTGGCGTACCATGCGCATCACTACCAGAAACCATTAATACACTGTTTCCAATGACTCTGTGATATCTCGCAAAAATGTCTGCAGGCAGATATGCACCGCCTATGTGACCTAAGTGCCTAGACCCACTTGCATAGGGCCATGCCACTGCAACTAATATATTTTTTGACATGTTACTAATAAGATTAGCTACTTTTGGTTTCTCGTTGGAATGTTCTTAATTTATCTGGGATTTAGAGTTTTTCTACAACGGAAAATATGACCAAATCTGTAACAAATAAGAAACATTTCTGCAATAATCATTTAACTTCTGCAATGTTAGGTTATAAAAATTGTCTACTACATTATTTATTAATATTTAATTTAACAAGGAGAAAAAATGGAATTAGTAACTTACATAGATAGTCTGTGGATTTTGATTGCTGGAATATTAGTCATGTTCATGCAACCAGGCTTTATGCTTGTAGAAACTGGCTTCACTAGATCTAAAAACTCTGTGAACATAGTTATGAAAAACTTTATGGATTTTTCTGTAGGAGCACTGACATATTGGGCATTTGGATTTGCATTTGCTTATGGAGGCTCTACATTGGGTGGTTTCATTGCGTATGGAAATTTCTTCTTAGAGGGTGACTCCAGTACTTACTTCTTTCAGGTAGTTTTTGCTGCTACTGCAGCGACTATTGTCTCTGGTTCAGTTGCAGAGAGGACAAAATTTACTTCTTATCTACTTTTTCAACCATTTATTTGTGGGCTAATCTATCCAATAGTAACTCACTGGGTATGGAGCGGCCAAGGTTGGCTAACTGATTTAGGATTTGTAGATTTTGCTGGCTCAGGCGTTGTACACATGGTTGGTGGATTTGCAGCACTTGCAGGTATACAAGTTGTTGGACCCCGAATAGGTAAATTTGACAATGAAGGCAATCCTCTTCCTATCCCAGGAAGTTCTATGGTTGCTGCAGCACTTGGTGTTTTTATTCTCTGGTTTGGTTGGTATGGATTTAATGTTGGCTCAGCTTTAGCAGCTGTAGATGTTGATTTAGCAGCAATTGCTGTCACAACCACATTATCAGCATCTGCTGCTTCTGTAGCAGCAATGTATACATCAATGATAGCTGGTAAGCCAAATGTAGGGATGACCCTAAACGGAGCACTAGCAGGATTAGTTGGGATCACAGCAGGATGTGCAAACGTTAATAATTTAGGTGCTGTCATTATTGGAGCTATATCTGGAATTTTAGTTGTAGCATCCATAAACTTTATAGAACGAAAAGGTTTTGACGATGCGGTTGGTGCAGTTTCTGTTCATGGAATATGTGGAGCATGGGGTGTCCTTGCAGTTAGTATATTTGACACCAGTGAGGGTCTTTTTTATGGAGGAACTTCACTAATTATTCCACAGTTGATTGGAATGCTTGCAATAGGTTCATGGGCATACTTAACCTCTTATGGTGTGTTAAAAGTTATTGACTCGACCCTTGGCCTACGAGTATCTAAAGAAGAAGAGGTCGCTGGTCTTGATGTCTCAGAGCATGGAACAACAGCATACGGAGATTTTATTCTTAAAAAATAACACAATTAAATACTAAGTATTAGAAAATCAGTCAAACATATCAAGGTTTCCCCCTTAATGTGACCCGGCTGATTTTCTATTTAATAGTGATTACTTTTGTAGTAATATAAAGGAACTTATGGGATTTAATTTCGAAGAGAAAGATTCATGTGGAGTCGGTTTTATAGCCTCTAGAGGGCTTCCTCCGACACATGGGATGACACTAAAAATATTAGAATGTCTTTCAAACTTGGATCATAGAGGAGCAAAGTTTGCTGATGGTACTGGTGATGGAGCAGGAGTATTAACAGAAATACCCTACGAATTAATTAATGCTGAACTTAAGGAAAGAGGCATAACCCTTGATAAAGAAGAAAAAATAGGATTAATATCTTGTTTTTTTGACCCCAAGGAAGTCAATGAGTCAAAAGAAATTATTCAAAATAAATTTGAAGGATTCAATATTAATCTTTTATATTGGCGAAAAGTACCTACAGATAAAGAAATTTTGGGTACATTAGCTAAGCAATCTAAGCCAGCTATTTTTCAAGCTGTAATTTCATCAAAAGAGAAAAATGAGAAAATCTTTGAGAAAACTCTTTATTTATTTAGAAAATCATTAGAAAAAGAAATTTCTAATCATAAGTTTCTGAATATTCATATTAATTCGTGCTCATCAAGAACAGTGGTATATAAAGGACTATTTACAGCGACCCAAGCTTCAGATTTTTATTGGGATCTTAGGAATCCATTATTCAAAACAAGATTTGGAATTTTCCATCAGAGATTCTCAACTAATACCTCTTCAACTTGGGATAAAGCACAGCCTCTTCGTATGCTTGCTCATAATGGAGAGATTAATACAATAACATCAAATTATTCTTGGATGCAAGCACGTGAAGTTGATGCAACATCTAATTTCTGGAAAGATGACATAAGTACTTTAAAACCATTTATAGATGAAAATATTTCTGATTCTGGTCAATTAGATAATGCAGTAGAGCTCTTAGTACAGTCAGGTAGAACATTAGCTCATGCCCAAGAAATGCTTATGCCTTCAGCGTGGGAAAACAATCCAAGATTTACTGAAGATGAAAAAGCGTTTTATCAATATCATTCATTTTTATCAGAACCTTGGGATGGACCTGCTGCAATAGTTGCTTCTGATGGTTTAGATATAATTGCAGGTTTAGATAGAAGCGGATTAAGGCCAATGAGATGGATGGTTTCAGATCGATATATACTTGCTGCATCTGAAGTTGGTATTTGTCCATCAGTTGAGGCTGGGGCTTATAAAACAGCTCAATTAGAGCCAGGACAAACAATCAGATACAGAATTAAAGATGATGAACTTCTAGATGAAAAAGAAGTTATTCAGAAATTAAGTAAAAAAAATCCCTATAAGGAGTGGGTAAATTCTAAGCCACTCATCGTTGACACTAAATTTAGCAATTCAGAAGATACGTCAATAGATATTGAACTACTCTCAAAGTACTTTGACTACACACCTGAAGAAGAAAGATTAATGCTCCTTCCTATGCTAAAAGGTGAAGTGCCTACTGGTTCAATGGGCAATGATTCTCCGTTAGGAGTACTAAGCAGCAACAAACCTAGATTAAGTAGGTTTTTCCATCAGCTTTTTGCTCAGGTAACAAATCCACCAATCGACCCAATTAGAGAGCGCTTTGTTATGTCTACTAAAACATATTTAGGCAAAAGGGGATCAATACTTAAAGAGACCTCACAACAAGCTAATTTAATATCTCTTAAGAGTCCAATTTTAAGTGGTGGTACCTATGATAAATTAATCTCCAGCGAGTTTTTGGGAAAAAAGTCTCAAGTAATAAGTTTTTGTTTTAATAAAGAAGAGATAGACATTGAGTCGGCGTTAAAAAAGATATGTGAAAAAGTAGAAAAATCTATCACTGAAAAAAATAAGTCATTAATTATTTTGTCAGACAAAGATTTGGTAAAAGGAAGCAGTGTTTTACCTTCATTGCTAGTCGTTGGTACACTCCATCATTATTTAATTGATAAGGGGATTCGACTTAAAGCATCATTAATTGTTGCTTCCGGTGAAATTAGAGACGCGCATGATTTAGCCTGTCATATTAGTTATGGAGCATCTGCAGTTTGGCCATATTTAGCACTAGAAAATGTGAGAAAATTAGCTGAAAACACACCTGACTTAGGTATATCAGTGTCTGAAGCACAAGAAAATTATACAAAGACTCTTAACAAAGGGTTATTGAAAATAATGTCAAAAATGGGTATATGCACAGTTTCTTCATACAGAGGTTCAGAACTTTTTGAGATTATTGGACTTGATAAGAGTGTAATCACAAATGCATTCAAATATTCTAAAAGTAGGACTGAAGGAATCGGATACGAAGCTTTGGGAGAACAAATAAAAATTTGTTCAGATGAGGCATCAGTAGACCTTGGCGGTTTTTATAAGTATAAAAAGAATGCAGAGCC
>ERZ802830.4117-NODE-4117-length-11843-cov-5.08551_pt1 | contig 11843 bp, 12 predicted proteins | sample MGYA00345654_ERZ802830 | MGnify/ENA primary metagenome ERZ802830 (study PRJEB30503, sample SAMEA104212375) | marine metagenome | biome: Westerlies Biome; feature: [SRF] surface water layer (ENVO:00010504) within the epipelagic zone...; material: water... | reverse complement strand
AATAAGCTTAGATAATATTGTTTATTTTGCTCAAAAACCACGAATAAAAAAAAAACTTGATTTAATACTAAAGTATAAGTAATAATAATACTAAAGTATTATTTAATTATAATTACCATAAAATAAAAGTTTAAAGCTAGGAGAGATCGATGGCTGACAGTTTGCAAAAATGGGTAGGACGAAATCGTCCTCCTAGAGTACAAATTACTTATGACGTTGAAATTGGTGACGCAATTGAAAAAAAAGAACTCCCATTTGTTGTTGGACTTATGTCCGATTTATCTGGGGATTCAGCTGAACCCCTCCCTAAACTTCGCGATCGTAGATTTGTTGAGATTGATCGAGATAACTTTAATGAAGTCATGGAGAAAATTACTCCAAGATTGGATTTAAAGGTTTCAGATGTAATGAAAGGCGAGGGCGATTTAAAAATAGTATTGGATTTCAAAGAATTCGGTGACTTTCATCCTGAGGCTATAGTTAAGAAAATTCCTCGTCTAGCTAAGTTACTTGAGGCCAGACAGAATCTTAGAGATCTTTTAAGTAAATTAGATGGAAACGACGAACTAAATGATCTGTTATCTGATGTTGTTGGAAAAAGTAAAGAATTAAAAGAAGTAAAAGCTGAAGTTGATGCCTTAGACAAAAATGATGCAGATGACAAAAAAGATTCTTAAATTAAATAGAATCAGAAAAATTAAATTTGATACGAATTAACTTTTACGGGTGACCGATATGGCTGAAAAAGAAACATCTAAAACAGAATCAACTGAAAAACTAACTTTAGTTGAAAAAATTATTCAGGATGGAGGCATGATCAATGATCCATCTCAGAGCGATTATGCAAAGAAAATGATTGGACAATTTGCAGGTCAAATACTGGATGAGGGCATGGTTTTTTATCCTGAAATGGGCGTTGTTTCAATGGTAAATGAAAGAGTTGCTGAAATCGACAAAATGATTGGTGATCAGTTGAATGAAATAATGCATAACCCTGACTTTCAGGATTTGGAAGCTACATGGACAGGCCTTAAAGATATGGTTTTTGGAACTGAAACTAGCACAAGACTTAAGTTACGCCTATTGAATGTGAGCAAGTCTGAGCTTTTGAAAGATTTAGAATCAGCAGTTGACCATGATATGAGTACACTTTTTAAAAAAGTTTATGAGGACGAATATGGTACCTTTGGCGGAAATCCCTTTTCAATGCTGATAGGAGACTATTATTTTGGAAGACACCCTCAAGATATTTCATTACTCGAGAAAATTTCTAACGTAGCTGCTGCGCCACACACACCTTGTGTTGCAGCTGCTGAACCTGCTCTTTTTGATATGAAATCTTTCACTGATTTGGGTACTCCAAGAGACCTTGCAAAAATTTTTGAAAGTGCAGAACTTATAACTTGGAAAGCTTTTAGAGACTCTGAGGATTCAAGATACACGACACTTGTTTTACCAAGGTATGCTGCAAGACTACCGTATGGAGAAAACACTGTTCCGGTTGAAAGTTTTGCTTTTGAAGAAGATGTTGATGGTAAAGACCATAGCAAATATTTGTGGGGAAATTCTTGCTATCAATTAGGGTTGAGAATAACTGATGCATTTGCAAAATATGGTTGGACTAGTGCAATTAGAGGAGTAGAAGGTGGAGGTAAAGTTGAAGGAATGACTGCTCATACATTTAAAACAGATGAGGGCGACATTGCGCTGAAATGTCCTACTGAAGTTTTAATTACCGATAGAAGAGAAAAAGAGTTGAATGATTTGGGGTTCATCGCAATTGTAAACTCTAAAGGATCAAATTTTGCTGCCTTCTTTGGAGGACAGACAGTTAATAAACCGAAAGTCTACAACAAAGACAATGCTAATGCTAATGCCGAACTGTCATCGCGACTGCCATATATGTTAGCTGCGTCTCGTTTTGCTCATTATATAAAAGTTATTATGAGAGACAAGATAGGTAGTTTTCAGACGAGAGGAACGGTAGAAACATATTTAAATACGTGGATATCCGATTATGTTTGCCTAAATGATAGTGCTCCTCAAGAGACTAAAGCTAGATTACCACTTGGAAATGCAAGAGTAGATGTTACAGACGTCCCCGGTAAACCTGGTGTCTATCAAGCGATTGTTTTTATTCGTCCTCATTTCCAAATGGAAGAATTAACTGCATCAATTAGGCTAGTGGCAGAGTTACCACCACCAGCTGCTTAATGATTAACTTTTTTTAAAATGATTTTTTATTTTTAAACAATTAACACCGGAGTGAAATTATGAGTTCAAGCGATATTTATCATTTAGTTGTTTCAGACATTACTGGAAATGACACCATCTTATTGGATGATGAAGCTGGAATTCTCTGCAAAACATGGGAACTCAAAGCTGCTATGCCAATGCAATTAGATATTGCAAATACCGAGAGAACTTCTGGAAGAGTTGTTTTTACAGATATGCATTTTACAAAAATGTCTGATTTATCAACTCCAGCATTATTTTCTTCTTGTGCTGCAGCTAATGTACACACTGCCACATTGCGAGTAGGTAGAACCGCAGCTGGTGCTTATTTACCAATGTTTACATATACTATGACCAACGCAATGATTTCTTCTATCAGAACACATGCTGATGGTGATGGAAGGTTTCCAACTGATGAGTTTTTTATTAATTTTTCCCAGATAGAAATAGAGTATAAACAACAAGGGATTGATGTTGTTAGTCCTGGAAATGACTCATTTGGATGGAATCTTTCACTAAATGCACCAGTCTGAGATTAGAGCTAACAATTGGTTATAGGAATTGAGGAAATATGTCTCGAATACATTCAGGCGGCATTGTACCTCTATTCGATCGACTGGGTTCGGAATTAGATAATATTGATGGAATTGAAAAAAATTTTTTAACTCCTATTGGTCTTGAACAATCAGTGATGATTGAGCTTAACAGATTATCAACAACACGTTCGAGATTAACGTTTGACGAATTTGTAAAAAATGACCTAACAGTTTTAGATTATGGCTTACCCGACTTCACAGGGTATTCTGTTCAAAATGATGAGAACAGAAGAGCGGTTAAAGTTGCAATAGTCAAAGCAATAGAAAATTATGAACCTAGATTAAAAAAAGTTAATGTTTCTGTTTTCACAACTTCAACAAAAAAAAATGTTTCCTTTTTTGTTGTTGAGGCAAGTTTACTTTTAGGAAAAGAATACCAGAGGGTAAGTTTTACTCTAAATGGTAAAAATTCTCCTGCTGATTCTCTTAATCAAAAAGAGGTTTTCTAATGAGTAAAACTAATGATCTAGATTTACTTGATTACTATACAAGAGAATTAGATTTTCTAAGAAAAGATGGTAAAAACTTTGCACAACGTTTTCCAAAGGTCGCTTCTAGATTAGACCTTAGAGATTCAGAATCATTAGACCCTCATACTGAGAGATTAATTGAGTCAGTTGCTTTTTTATCAGCAAGAGTACGAAGAGATATTGATAGAGAATACTCCGAGATTGCGTCAGGACTATTAGGTAATTTATGCCCATCACTTGTTCAACCAATACCTTCAACAACAATAGTTCAGATAAGCTCAAAAGACTTACAAGGAAAAGTAACAACTGGTATAAAAATACCAAGGCATACACTTCTTTCCACTAAAACAACAGCAGGAGATGATTGCAAGTTTAGAACTGTATGGGACTCAAAGATTATGGGTATTGATGTTGTGGAAGGAAAAATCAATGATGAAGAAAATTTATTTTTAAAGATAAGAACTCAACAAAAAACAGATTTATCAGAGTTGACTTTAAATTCATTTTCGTTTCATATTGCCGGCGAATGGTCTGTTTGTTCCGCACTATATGAGGCTTTATCAACTAGGGTAAAATTTTTATCTATTAAAGACAATCATAATAATAAAATTGATTTAAATTCATCAGCAATTCGTTTTCAAGGATTCCAAGAAGATGAAATAGCATTACCACAAGCACCGGGTTCACACCCTGCTTATTCATTGTTACAAGAATATTTTTCATTTCCTCAGAAATTTTTTTTCTTTGAATTAAATGGTTTGCCAAATAATTTTTTTACTGGAAGTGAATTAAATATCACAATTGATATGGGAGGTTTGCCTTCAAAACTAAGATTAGTAGATTCGCAAAACTTTAAATTAAACTGTATTCCTGTGATTAATATTTTTTCAAAAATAAGTGAACCTATAACAATTAATCATAAAAATTATGAATATTTACTAGTTGCTGATAGAACTCAAGAATTAAGCACAGAGGTTCATTCTGTAGTTAACATTACTGCATCTGAACCTGGTGCAAAAATTCCAAAAATTATTCCTCAATTTAGCGAGTTAGAAAGCGATAAAAATTTTGACACTGACAGTAACTTAGTTTTTTGGTCATTTACTAGGAGAAAGAGTTTAAGAAAAGATTTTTCTGGAACTGATATTTTTTTAAATTTCGTTGATAAAAAAAATTTTCTTAATGATCCTACTTATCCTATATTGTATGCAAACATATTATGTACAAATAGAAGGTTAGCCGAACAACTCCCTGTAAAAGCTTCACTTACTGGTGAAGGGGTATCGACCGGACTATCAATTAATTGTTTGTATGAACCATCTAGACAAAGGGACCCTCCACTTGGAAGTGAGACAATTTGGAAACTAACTTCATTACTGTCATTAAATCATCACTCATTAATTGACGGTGAAACCTCCAAAACTATTTTAAGGGAAATTTTAGCTTTGTTTGCTTCTGATAATAATAGTGATCTTGATCAAATAAGAGGTGTTTTAGGTTTGAAGGCAAAAGGTGTTACTAGAAAACTTTCCTCTGATGCATGGAGAGGGTTTTGTCGTGGTATTGAAATAGAAATTGAACTTGATCCAGAATCTTTTGTTGGTTCTTCAATGATTTTGTTTAGTTTGGTGTTATCGAGATTTTTTTCTTTATATACAACAATCAACTCTTTTATTTCGGTTTCTGTTGTACGTGGAAATCAAAAAATAGTCGAATGGCCACCTATTATTGGTCGCCAGGAGTTTATTTAATATGAAAAAGAATCAAAAAAAATTGAGTTTGACTGACCAGATTATTGAAAATCCAGAGAGATTTGATTTAATGCAGTCAATTAGTATTCTCGAAAGAGAAGCAGTGGAAAATGGATTTTCACCAGTCGGTATTAATGATAGCCGTGATGATGCAATCAGATTTACTGGAAAAGTTTCACTTAGTTTTGAGGCGAGTGACCTTACATCTGTCGCAAGAGGTGCAATCAATCACTGCGCCTTTGAGGTGGAGTCACCAATTATGGTTTTGGTTGGGACAGGGGGACCAATGCCTGAACCTTTTACTGAATTAGTTATGTATAGAAATTCTATTAAAGATTTTGCTACGAAATTTTTTTTGGATATATTTCATAATAGACTACTAACACTTTTTTATCTTGCAAGAAAAAAAAGATTTCCAGGTTTGTGTTGGGAATCACCCGATAAATCCATTGTTGCTAAAGCTTCTAATCTGCTGGGGTCCCTCGGTCGTGAAAAAATAGAAATAAGGAAAAAGGGTGAGGTTAACTGGATTAGACATGCTGGATTGCTATCTGGAATTCCTAGATCAATGGCTGGTTTACTTTCAATTTTGAGAGATAGATTTAAGTTCGAAAAAATTTACGGAAATCAATTCATTGGATGTTGGTATGATTTAGACAAACAAGATATCTGCAGATTAGATAATTCCAAACATATGATAATACTTGGCGATAATTTTGTTTTAGGAAAAAAATTTTGGGATCAAACAGGTGGGATTAAATTAACAATAAGAAATTTATCATGGGCTAGATTTAATGACTTTTTGCCATTCGGAAATGAATTTTTGCCAATGAAGAGAATTATACAGAGATATCTCTCAAGTGATATTAGAGTACAAATATCACTGAGTCCTATCAGAAATGAAATCAAAAATTTTGAATTATCAGGAAGATCAAAAACTAGACTTGGTTTTTCATCATGGTTAAAGCCAAAAGAAACAAAAATTTTTCAGGAAGTCAAATTTCAATTTGATACGTCTCATGTTAGCTAGAACCAGAGTAAAAATTAAACTTAATTTCTGTATTGGAGAAATGTTTTGAGAACCGGATATAGCCAACAAGGGATGACTATTAAAGTTGAAACAGTAATGGGTAAGGATGTATTTTTATTAGACAGTTTTTTTGGAACTGAGCATATTTCAAACCCTTTTCTATTTACTTTAGAGATGCGTTCCTCTGAAATGTCGATAGATTCCTCTGGGCTAATTAATACAGATTTTTTGGTCAAAGTTTTATCAGCTGATACTCCAGCAAGATTTTTCCACGGAATTGTTTCATCTTTTTCACAAATTGGAATTGATCAAGAATTTGCTTACTATAAAGCAGAAATTGTTCCAAGGTTTTGGTTATTAACATTAAGTAGTACTAGGGCAATTTTTCAAAATGTTTCTTCAGTTGAACTTGTTAGTAATATTTTAGAGTCTTTCGGTATTATCATTGAAACTCGTCTTACTGGTTCATATCATGCCAGAGAATATACTGTTCAATACGAGGAAAGTTCATTTGATTTTGTAAGTAGATTATTGGAGTCTGAGGGAATTTTTTATTTTTTTTCTTTTGATCAAAATGGACATAAAATGATTTTGGCCGATGATGCCTCATCTCACGATGATTGTGAAAATGGTGGAACTCTAGTCTATAGAGCACAAAAACCATCTCGTGAGATGTCTAATACAATTTCTAGGTTTGAGTCTACTGCTTCTCTAGTCACACAAGAAGTAGCTTTTTCAGACTATAATTTTAAAACACCAAATTCTATGCTTTTAGTAAATACAACTGGAAAAATTGGTAGCGGTAGCTATTATGAATATCCAGGGCATTATGAAGAAGTAACACTGGGTGATCGTATTTCTAGAATTAGACTCCAACAAAAACAAGTAGAATCCAAAAAAAATAGTGGTGACAGTTTGTGCCCAGTTTTGCAAGCAGGTAAGGCATTTACACTTCAAGAATTTTCTAATAATTCTGCAAATATAAGATATATTTTGAAGACTGTAACTCATGAAGCTAAAAATGAAAGTTATTTAAATTCATTTGATGCATTTCCTGATACGCATTTGTTCAGACCTGAGCTCAAAACTTCAAAACCTTTTGTTGCTGGCAGTCAATCTGCAACTGTTGTGGGTCCTTCTGGTGAGGAAATCTGGACAGATACTTTCGGCAGAATCAAAGTTAAGTTTCACTGGGATAGATCATCGATTAAAGATGAAAATAGTTCATGTTGGATCAGAGTTTCTCAGACTTGGGCTGATACTGGTTGGGGTAGTTTGTTTATACCTAGAGTTGGCCAAGAGGTAATTGTTAGTTACATTGATGGTGACCCAGATAGACCAATAGTAACCGGTTGTGTATATAACGCTGATAGGGATAGGCCAGTAGAACTACCCGCAAACCAAACTCAAAGTGTTATCAGAACAAAACCTTTTTCCAAACCACCTGAAGGTGATTCATCAGTTGAAAAATTTGTTACCGATTTAACATCAATGATTTCAGAGGTTTCTGAATTTGCTAAAGGAGTGACGGAGGATGCAACAAGCATGTTAAATATTGTACAAAGTGGTAGTAGAGGTAGTAGAGGTATTGGAAATGAAATTCGATTTGAAGATAAAACTGATGAGGAAGAATTTTATCAACATGCACATAAAGATATGAAGGTTGATGTTGAAAATGATTTGACGACTACAGTCTACTCAGGAGATGAAACCCATGTTGTTGAAAAGGGTGACAGAAGTATTGAGGTTTCAAATGGTAATGAAAAACATTTAGTGGAAAGTGAAAGAGAAGTTACTGTAAATGGTGATGAAATACATCTTAATGATGCAAACTATACGCATAATATAAAAGGTGATTATGAATGCAAGGTTGAAGGAAATTATTCTTTAGAAGTAGATGGAGATCTAAAAATTAAGGTCAAGGGAAAAGTTATTATTGAATCTGATGATGCAATCTCATTAAAAACTAAAAAAACGTTTGACGCACAATCGGCACTAGCATTTTCAATTAAGTCTGACTACAGCATTTCAATGGATGCTGCTCTTGCAATGGAAATGAAATCATTATCCCTTGATATAAAAAATAGTGTGAGCACAGCGATAACTGCCGGAGCATCAATGAATTATAAAGCTGGTGGGGTGATTGCCTTAGCTGCACCTGCAGTTCAGCTTGGAGCTTAAGAGTAATGAGTGAAGAGCAAATTCATGAAACTTTTTTTGAAAATGGAATTATCAAAACACGTTCAAGGACCTTAGATGGAAAAATTCAAGGTCTTTTTGAAACTTTTGATGAAGAGGGAAACATTGAATTAAAAATGCATTATCGACAAGGGGAACTTGAAGGTGAAGTAGAAACCTTTTATAAGAAAAGAATTACAGCAAAAAGAAGTTATAAAGAAAATAAACTAAATGGTTTGGCTTTTATTTATGAAAAATCTGGAGCAGTCTCTGCAGAAATTAATTATGTAGATGGAGAAATTCATGGCTCTGCCGTTTACTATAGTTCTGGTCAGATTGTAAGAAAAGCGAATTATAAAAAAGGCGAAATGCATGGAAAGATCCAACAATTTTCATTAACGCAAACATTAATTCATGAATCTACTTATAACAATGGAGTTTTAGATGGAGCCACAAAAATTTTTTCTCCAGATGGAATGTTAGTTGAAATTATTTTTTATTCAAATGGAAAAAAAGATGAAGAAGAATCCAAGAAAGCTAATGATGAGTTAAATCAAAATAATGAAGGGAAAAATAATTTTATTGGAAAAATTGGTGAAATCTTTAGAGGAGAATAATAATGTTTGAATTGATGGTTGCTAAGGACTCAGTAATACAATGTAGTTATGGATCTTTTTATAGTGTGATAACAATTTTATCTGATTGTGAGGTTAATCTTGCTAGTCCGCCATTAGCAACTGAAAAAATGCACTGGCCAATTCAAAATATTTTACCTTTTTATATGTGTAGTTCTTGGTATAACCCAATGGTTTTAAATGCAGGACTTAATTTAAAACCAAAACCATTAATCCCTTTTGTTGACCCTCCAATCCCACAGTATTGTATCCCAATGACTTTTACGGCTTGGGAAGATGCATCTCCAACAACAACAATTAATGGAGACAAAGCGTTGACGATGTGCTCAAAATGTAAGTGCTTGTGGCAAGGTGAAATTACACCGGTTTTTTCTTCACAATTTGTTGCATGGTCTATAGCGGCGGAAAAAAAATTAAACAAATGACTATGACTTTTTTATTTACAACACGGCTCAAAATAATTTCAATGGCAAGCCTCTTGATTATAATCATCAGTCTTGTTTTAGTTGGTTATGAATTGGGTTGGCATTCAGCGATTTCTGCTTACGAAAAAGAAAAAAATTCTGTAACAGTTAACCCAAATAAAGCTGATAGTAATCGAGATAATATGTCACAGGAATCGAAAATATGAAAAGTTTTTATTTAATTTTTTTAATTTTCTTTTCTATATTCCTAAGTAGTTGCAGTATTTTAGATGTGCCAGTAAAGGCTTATGATGTTGCTAAAGAATTTGTTTTTCCATCAGGTGAAAAGTTAAGGTGGGATAAAGTAAGCATTGGTGTTAGTCAGCAAGCTAATAAAAATTCACCAGTCGCAGTTGATATTGTAATGATTTTTGATGAGAGCTTGGTTCCTAAAATTTTTCAAATACCCGCAGGCGAATGGTTTAATTCCAAAAAATCTATGTTTATTAATACATTCCCAAAAGAAATCAGTGTCAAGAGTTGGGAATTGGCACCTGGGGATTTATTACAGGTTCCATCCTCTTTTTTTGGAGAGGAACGAATTTTTGCAGTAGTTGCCTTTGCTGATTATTTTTCTGATGGAGATCATAGAATTAGGATTGATGAGTTAGCGGGAGGAGTTGTTCTTGAGTTTGGCGTTGATGACTTTTCTGCATACAGCATTGGGAAAAAATAAATTGAAAGGTTTAAAAAAATGAAAATCCCTAATCGAATTCAATGGCATGAGGGAATGCTTATTTCCCCCCAGCACTTTCAGGTTGAATCTGCTCGAATTGATAATATGATTGCATTGCATACAATAGCTAGCGCTGGGTATAGTTGGGGGATAAGAAAATGTAAATTTGATGTTGGTTTGCTAGCTTCTGGGAGGTTAAGAGTTTTGAAACTCAATGCATTTATGCCAAATGGATTTGCGGTTGAGCATAATGTGAATTCTGAAAAAAATGATTCACTCGAGTTAGATTTAGACTCATTTAAAGCTCATCTTAATGATGGACCACTTAATGTTTATCTGGCAATGGCCACTAATAGAAGTGTAAATAGTCAGGATGGAATTAGTATGTTCAGATCTCTAGTTTCTGAACCAGTTAAAGATGAAGTTTCACATGCAGTTGATGCCGACATCCCAAGATTAAAACCAGTTTTAAAGTTATTTGCTGGAAATCCTCCATCAGGAGCCTTTACTTTTTTCAGACTGTGCTCAATAGTTAGTGAAAATGATGTTATTCATTTGGGAAAAACATTACCTCCAATTATGGTTTTAACTGCTGCCCCAGAATTACTAGATGATATTAAAAAATTTGTTGAAATTTTAAGGGGTAAAGCAACATTTATCGCTAGACAAATAAGTGGTCAAAAAGATATAAAAAAGTCAGAGGAACAGTTTTTAATGTCTCAACGCTTAAATTTATTAGCAACTGGACTGCCCATGATTGAAGGAATAATCCAATCTCAATATATTTTACCTTTTAATATGTATCTTGCGCTTAGTAATCTTTTAGGGCCATTAAGTCAGATTAGAGAAGGAGCATTACCTCCATCACCACCGTACTATGATCATGATTCACCTTATCAAGCTTTCAAATATTTGTTGAAAACTTTAAATGATCTATTAAATGAAGTAAGTCAAGATTATCGTGAAATACCATTTGTATGGAATGATAATTTTTTTGAATTGGCATTAAGAAAAGAATGGATAAATAAAACCATCATAGTAGGTACTAAAGGTTTAAAGAGTTCTGATGCAGAAGAATGGATGACCTCAGCAATGATAGGAAGTAAAAAAACGATGGCGAACTTAAAAGAAAAAAGGGTACTTGGGTCTAAAAGAAGAAAGGTTAAGTATGTTGATGAGTTGCATCTTAAAACCCTGCCTGGAATTTCATTTTTTGAAATATTAACTCCTAAAGATTTATCTGAAAATGAAAATAGGCTAATAATTTCTGCTTCTAGTCGTACAGGGGTAGCAAATAAACCTGAGTCTCTTTTACTTTTTGTTAAAGGTTAATTTTGTAATATGGGAAAACTAATTCGACCTTTTAATGAGCCAAAATTTGAAACTGATTATGGTGAAGCAATCACTCACGATGTAATGGAAACTAATACAAATGAGATTAAAAATGATTTGCTTCTAACACAATTTCGTTTTTTTATTAATGAAGTTCTAAAGATCATTAATACTTCTAAAATTACAAATCAATCAAATTATATTAATTCAGATTTTGAAGAAAAAAAAGATGAAAATACTAATGAGGCTGAAACTCAAAAGCGATTACTAGATCCTCCTGAAAAAAAGATTGCTAAAGACACTAGTGATTTTTTAAGCAATGTTATTAATGTCCAAAATATGGAATTGATGAGAAAAGGTTCAAAATCTCAACAAAACAGATTTGAGGAAACTAAATATTTAAAAGCAGCTATTGCAGATGAATTGTTACTTAAAAGAGAATGGGCGGGTAGAAAATTTTTTACTGATTATTTAGT
>ERZ802830.4115-NODE-4115-length-11843-cov-17.2165_pt1 | contig 11843 bp, 8 predicted proteins | sample MGYA00345654_ERZ802830 | MGnify/ENA primary metagenome ERZ802830 (study PRJEB30503, sample SAMEA104212375) | marine metagenome | biome: Westerlies Biome; feature: [SRF] surface water layer (ENVO:00010504) within the epipelagic zone...; material: water... | reverse complement strand
TTGTTAGATTTTTATATTTTCACCCCGATGTGTGTCAGGGCGCTTAATCGTGGAGCAGAAGGGAGTAAAATCGAACTATTTTGGGGAGGATTTGGTTAAAATTTTATGATAAAAACTACAGATTGATCTTTCCATCCGGCACGTAAAATAGAAAACCTAGTTGTCTCTTTAAATTAACAGCTCGTTAATTTTTGATACTTTTTAGATAATTATTAAAAAAAAACACTATCATTTTTTTTTTAATTTTACATAAATTACTCGTAAAAAAAAATGAAAATTCAAAAAATCCTGACTCTATTTCTTTTTCTGTTGGGTGCATTATCTCCCAATCTTTATTCACAAATTCGGGTTAATGGTAAAACATCAGACGTCACGTCTATCCCGTTGCCTGGAGTTTCAATATTGGTAAAGGGAACTTCTCAAGGTACAGTTTCAGATTTTGACGGGAATTACTCAATATTAGTTGCTCAAGATGCCACTCTAGTTTTTTCATATTTAGGCTATACAACAAAAGAAATAGCAGTACTAGGTAAAAACATAATTGATGTTACACTTAGTGAAAACAATAGTGAACTTGACGAAGTTGTGGTTGTTGGTTACGGTCAGCAAAAGAAAGTTAATCTTACGGGTGCTGTTGCTACTGTAACTTTCAAAGATCAAGTAAATCAACCAGTAACTAACTCAGGCCAATTAATGTATGGAAAATTTGCAGGTGTACAACTAACACAGTCGTCTGGAAGTCCTGGTAATGACGGGTCATCAATTGTCATTAGAGGAATTGGAACTTTTGGGAATAGTACACCCTTGGTTGTTATAGATAATATTCAATACAGTGATCTTACAGCATTTAATAACTTGGCACCCTCCGACATTGAAAGTATATCAGTTTTAAAAGATGCTTCTGCAAGTGCTATATATGGTGCTAGAGGTGCTAACGGTGTTGTACTGGTAACAACAAAAAGCGGTGAAAAAAATAAATTTGAGGTAAACTACAATAATTATTTTGGTATCCAATCTGCAACTGTACTTCCAGAATTTTTAGGAGCAGTTGACTATTCGACTTTGATAAATGAAAAATTCAGAAACCAAGATGGCCCTTCATATACGCCAAGATATAACGAAACACAACTAGAAGCCATTCGAACAGGTTCAATGCCGGATCAATTCGCAAACACAAATTGGGTATCAAATGTAATTCACGATGCCCCTATAAACAACCATCATTTGTCATTAACTGGTGGCAATGAAAAGACTACATACAGGTTTTCATTAGGTTACTTGTCACAAGAATCAATCATAAAAAGCAAATTTAGATCGAACCGATATAACATAAGTTTTAATTTAAATTCTCAAATTAAAGAATGGCTTAAATTTAATACAACGACAAATGCTTTTTGGACTGATAGGGAAGGTCCAACTGGTGGTCAAAATGCGTTGACAGGTAATAATGGAATTATTTATCAATTTCAAAGAGCAGCTCCTACAATTCCTGCTTATTATAGTAACGGTGAGTATGGTGTTGTAGATGGTGCTTACGAAAACACAAATTATTCTTTTCAAACAAACAATCCTATAAGAAGAGCTTATCTTGGAAATTGGGAAAGCGATAAAATAAATGTTAGTCAACGCTTTGGGTTGACATTTGATTTATCTGATGCTTTGACCTTTGAAACAAGCGGTAGTGCAAATGTTATATACAGTAGCGTTTCAGATTTTAGTCCAACGCAGTCTCAAAATGATTGGGAGGGAAATCCTGTAATTGTTTCATCGATAAACAATTTATCAAATAGTACAAACTTTAATTATTTACTATTAAATGAAAACATTTTACGTTTTAAAAAAATTATTGATGAAAATCACAATTTTGAACTCCTCTTAGGTCATTCTGTTACCTACGCAAAAAATGATGGCTTTTTAGCTTCTATTGGTGGATTCCCAACAGATAACCTTGAAGAATTCAATTCTGGTGGTGTCCTTGATCCGTCAGTTTCTGGCGGCGCTAATGAAGAAAGTTATCAGTCTTTTTTTGGTAGAATTAATTATTCTTACAAAGGAAAATATCTTGCTGAATTCAACCTTAGAAGAGACGGATCAGTCAAATTTGGTCCTGGGATGAAATATGGAAATTTTCCGTCTACCTCAATAGGGTGGCGCATTTCTGAAGAAGATTTTTTTAAAAATATTTACTTTATAAATAACCTGAAATTTAGGTTCAGTTGGGGAATAAGTGGAAATGACAGAATAGGTAATTACATTTATGAGCAAACATACAATCCTAATTTAGACTATGTACTTGGTAATGATACTACCGTAGTTGGAGTTGGCGTTACAAGATTAGCAAATCCTACAATAAAGTGGGAAGAAACAACCCAGTATGACATTGGTTTGGATATTGGGATGTTTAAGAACCGATTAGAAATTGTTGTTGATTATTTTAAGCGAGATAGCGATGATATACTATATGGTAAGTTTCCAATACCTTCCACAATTGGAATAACAAATTTGGCAGCACAAAATGCTGCGTCTATGGTAAATGAAGGACTTGAATTTGCATTTATCCACACTGGAAATATAAAAAGTATTAAATACAGTATTGGAGCAAATTTCACCAAATTTTTAAATAATGAAGTTACTGGATTAGGAGCTGGTGGAGAAGAAACTATTGGAAATATTGATATCATACGAATTGGTGAGCCATTTAAAGCATACTATGGTTATAAAGCCATTGGTGTATTCTCAGATTGGGATGAGGTTTTAAATTCTCCAAAACAATTTGGGAATACTCAAACTGCGCCAGGAGACCTTAGATATGCAGATATTTCTGGGCCAGATGGAATTCCTGATGGAATTGTAGATGCAGAAGACAGAACAATAATTGGTAATCCACACCCAGAATTACTCTTTAACTTCAATGGATCTATTGATTATAAGGGTTTAGATTTAAACTTTAATTTTCAAGGTGTAAGCGGAGTTGATAGATTGTTGATGGGTAATGGAAATCTACCTATTAATGACAATAGGAGTAACGTATTATCATATTGGATTGACCGTTGGACACCCGAAAACCCAAGTATTAATTTGCCAAGAATTGGAGGTCAAAATAATGACGAGGTATCATCATTTTATATTCAAGACGCTTCATATTTAAGATTAAAAAATATTGAAATAGGGTATACCATACCTAAAGAAGCTACTCAAAAAATTGATATAAGTAAATTAAGAATCTTTGTAGGTGCGCAGAACCTAATAACATATACTGGCTTAGAACACTTTGATCCTGAACGGGCAAATGGATCTCAAAGCAACAGGGGTGTTCCTCTGTATAAAACGTTAACTATGGGCATAAATGTCAAATTTTAAAAAATGAAAAAAGTATTTTTTTTAATACTAATGGTATTATTATTTGTTCAGTGTAATGATGATTTTCTTGAAAAATCGTCGTTAACTTCAATAGCTGAGAATAATTTTTGGAAAAGTGAGTCTGATGCGTATTTAGCTCTTAATGGCGTTTATTCTACATTGCAAACTAAGGCATTGTATGGTGGAAACTTAAATGGCGGGCAGGGTATTCCATGCTACGATGGCTTAAGTGATAATGCCTACAACGCATGGGAGTGGGAAGGTCCAGGACAACATATGGAAGGAACAATGGATGCAGCACATTGGTGGTATGAAGGAATATGGAATAGTTCATATCAAGGAATATCAAGAGTTAATGCCATAATAGAAAATGTCAATGCCATTTCCGATGATTTGATTGATTTAGAATCTAAAAATAAAATTCTTGGACAGGCCTATTTTTTAAGGGCATTATTTAATTTTAATCTTGCTCTTTATTTTGAAGATGCGCCATTGATTTTAACAACCCAGTCTGTTGCTGAATCATATGTACCAAAAAATACATATGCTGAAATAAATAATCAAATAGTTACAGATTTAAAATTTGCCGTAACGCATTTACCTAATTCATATGCTAATGAGTTGTTTGGCTATGCTACAAAAGGCGCGGCCTATGGACTATTTGCCAGAGTCCAATTGTATAACCACGAATACAGCGGTGAATTTGGTGTGATCAATTTAACCGAAAAAGCTATGGGTTTAGGGTATTCTTTACATAATGACTATGCAGAGTTGTTCTCACTTGATGGTGAAAATTCATCTGAAATTGTTTTTGCGATTAGATTTTTGAGAGGAGATGATACAGGAAATGGCGAAATGTTTTCTGCAACATATCTAGCAAGTCCAAAAGTTGACCAACAGCCAATGCCTAATTTGGTGAATGATTATTATTGTTTGGATGGGTTGCCAATTTCAGAGTCTCCATTATATGATGCTACAAATAAAAAATTAAATAGAGATCCAAGAGCAATAGCAAACTTCTTCTTTAAAAACGATATTTATAATAAAGATATTCCAAAAATATTTTCAGAAAATTTAGAAACAAAATACGGTCAACGGAAATATATCAGACTCGGTGATGATACTTATGGGAATTCACCATGGACTGAAGGATCTCAAGATTTTTATTTGATTCGTTATGCTGATATTTTATTGATGAGAGCAGAAGCATTTGCTGAAACAGGTAATTTATCAGAGGCTCGAGAATTAGTCAATACTATTAGAGTACGTGTTAATATGCCAACAGTAGATGAGGTCGAGGGCGTTGGTTTAAACCAACAGCAAATGATTGATTTAGTGCGTCATGAGAGAAGAGTTGAGTTAGCACTTGAGGGTTTACGATTTATGGATTTAAAAAGATGGGGAGAGATGGAAGAAGCGATCAATAGAGCATCATCGGATTTAATAGGTCCTTATAGCCCTCAATTTTTAGGTGGTAAAACATTGTCATTTCCAATCCCACAAAGTGAAATAGATGTAAATCCGAATTTGACACAAAACTCAGCATGGAAATAGAAACTAAATCAAATTAAAATGAAAAAATTTGTTTGCTTATTATTTATTGTTTCTCTTACACTTTATAGTTGTGAGGAAAATGTTATTGGTGATTTTGAATCTCCGGAATTAAATATTCAAGATGAAACTGCAGTCAATAAAAAGGGTGTAGCATATTCCTATAGGGCACCACGATGGTCTCACAAAACAAGCGAAATAGCTCCTCATTGGTTTTATCATTGGGGGACCGATGAGAGGGAAGAGATTCCTTCTGGAACAGAACATGTTGCTATGTTTTGGGGACCCGCAAGTGTAACTGAAGAAAAAGTCCAAGAAATGATTCAGTTAAAAAACGAAGGGAAGTTACATTATATACTTGCTTTTAATGAACCCGATAATCATGATCAAGCATTTATGTCTGTTGATCAAGCTATTGAATCCTGGCCTTTAATTGAGCAAGTAGGATTGCCAATTGTTTCGCCTTCAGTTGGCGGACCAGGCTACAATAATGAGTGGCTATTAGAGTTCATGGAAAGAGCAGATGCTTTAAATTACAGAGTAGATTACATCGGGTTTCATTATTATCCAAATCCAAATGTTTCAAAGTTCATGGACCGATTAAGACTTACTTACGAACAGTTTAATAAACGTCCTATTTGGATAACGGAATTTGCTGTAGCTGATTGGTCCGCTGCAAAAGACGAAGACAATAGGCACTCCCAAGAAGTCGTTCTTGAATTTATGAAAGAAATTTTACCTGCGCTTGATGGTATTGATTGGGTTTATAGATATTGTTGGTTTGATGACAGTGACTCCAGCAGACCACCCTTAGCAAGCTCAAGATTGTTTGATGAGGAAGGAAATATTACTCCTCTCGGACAATTTTATGCACAACACAAGCCAAATGCTAATATTGGTTTAGGATCAGACACCGAATATATCCCGCCTCCTGACGACAATGAATTAGTATTCAATGGACATTTTGAAGGGGGTACTTACCAATCCTATGAAACACCCGACTGGAAAATTTGGCCTGCATTTCCTAATGGTTGGCAAGGATATAATGGAGATGCAGTTTGGACTGATCAAACTGACCCGGTTACTGGTTTTAATTCTGGAAAGTTACGTAAAGGAAGTTCAGCTTTTACGCAAATTATCGATGTTGAACCAGGGAAAACATATATTCTAAAACTATTTTCAAAATGGCAAGACAACACTGCTGATATGAAAATAGCAATTAAAGATAATGCTGACAACAAACGATTTTTTATATCTGACAATCTACCAAAAACTAATGATTGGGAAGAGTCAGTTTTTGAAGTAGCAGTTCCATCAAAAACATCTGAATTACGGCTGATTCTGTGGAACAGTGGCCCCGTTATTTATTTGGATGATATTTCTCTAAAGCCAAAAGATTAATTTAAAAAAACACCAAATCTAGAACTAAGCTTATAAGTTATGGCCTTTTAAAATGATAATAAACAATTAAATATATGATATGAAAACATTTTTACCTTATTTATTAAGTATCACAATAGCTTTTTTAAGTTACGGACAGGAACATCTTACTGACCCTTCTTTTGAGAGTGCACCTCCATTTGAACCTCCAGCTGGTTATACGAGAACAGGTGGTACTCAACTATTTGGATGCAAAAAAGCCGATTGTAGTCAAGCTTCGGGCTCTGTTGAAGGATCTAATCGTGCAGTAATTATACAAAGAAGGAAAGACCAAACGACTTTAACTCATGATCCTTTAAATTTAGTTGCAGGAAATTATACATTAAGTTGGAGTTTTAAAGATCAAAGATCGCAATGGGTTGGAGCCAGAGCAACATTAAAAGATGCACCAGGCGGAAGTGAAATCGTCAAATTAGTATACAATTCTTGGGGAGATGCTAGTGACCAAACGGTGCCAAACAATAATGTTATTGAGGATTTCGCCGCAGGTGTTTGGGCAACACAATATGCCATTATTGATATAGCGAATGACATTACAGGAGCTGAATTTAGTATAGTTAGTGATTGGCATGATGGCGCAGGAGTAATTGACAATGTCAGTTTGTTTAATAATGCTGGCCTAGGTGTAAATAACACAGAGGATTTTGGCTTTATCTTTTACCCCAACCCAGCAAAAGAAAAGCTACAACTAATGTCAGCAAAGAAAATTCAAAACATTGCTATTTTTAACTCATTGGGTCAAGAAATGTTAAATATTAACGAACCCAGTAACATAATTGAAATTCCAAGTTTTAATAGTGGAGTTTACATTATTAAAACAACTATTGAAGATAAGGAGCAATCTTATAGATTTATAAAGGATTAAATAAAATTCATAGTTGGGATAAAAAACATTCTTGTCGCAAGGATGTTTTTTTTTGGACGATTTTCAATTCAATAAAAATAAATTGACAGTATTATAGCACTAACTAGGAAGTAATTTTATTTACAATTTGAAACGCTAGTTTAGGCTGGGAGAATAATCAAATTTGGTAATTATTTCTCTTGGCAGTTTTATTATTTTTTGAAAAACGCTTATTTAACACATCTATTTTTAAACTTATATTTTAATTTGATAGAATTAGCTTAACAATCTTACTAATAATTACAGTACTTATATACAAAGTATATTTTTACAATTGGGGTCTGAGGCAGGGTAATGTTGTTATTATACAGCCCGGTGAGTATACTTCATAAAATACTTGATTTAAATTTATTTATTAATTAACAACTTTTTAATTTTAACCTTGTCATCATAAATAACTTTAACATAATAAGCCCCTTGAGTAAAGTGGCTTACGTTTATAGTCGCTATTTTAGAATGTCGAGATTCAATTAATATTCTCCCATTTTGATCATAAATAACTACTTCGTAATTATTTTTATCACTTCTAATATTCAGATAATTTTGCACTGGATTGGGGTATAAAACAAAGTCATCATTTTTTGTTATTTCATTGTTGGACAAACCTCCAAGAGGTTTATAGGCACGTATCCAATCTACCTTTGCTTCAGAGAGAAAACCAACTGGTTGAAGTTGAAATTCACCGTCTCCAAAACTTGCTCCAACAGATATCCATAACCATTCAGGCACTTGTGGCACCCACATACCATTGAAACTTACTTTTAGTTCGCCATCGTAATAAATTTCCATGGAAGTTTCAGTCCATAAGAGTCCAAAAATATGGTAACCTGTATGAAGATTTGGTGTATTATATGGCTTTGTGTTTGCCTGACGGTTATTGCCATATCCATCTATATGTACAACTGCTTTTGTTGTATTAGTTACCCAAGCCGATTCAAAAATATCTATTTCTGCACCATCATTTCCTGTTCCATCAACATTGCCCATGTTATGTCCCTGTAACCAAAAAGCTGTATGATTTCCTTTTTGGGTATTTGCAATTTCTATTCGCGCTTCGAAAAATCCATATTGTGGCTCATAAAGGTTTCTGGTTTCTACACTCCCACAATACATAGTATTACTATCGAATTTTGAAGCCTTTAATTCTAATTGTCCAACTCCATTTAAACTCACATGATCCTCTCTCCACCACCAATCATCGATTTCCTGAAAAGGTCTAGGGGTTCTTGAAGAAGTACTTACACTTTTCATCCACTTTAAAGGATTTAAAGGATCGCCTGCTTCACCATTAAATTCATCACTGAAATCTAAAGCCCAATCACCAGAAACTCCTAAAGGTTGAGCATTGGTTGGAGTTTCAGGATCAACTAGTGAAGGTTGAGAAACACCATCTTCTAAAATAGTAACATTATCCAACCTTAATGGTCTGTTACCGTTTGCTTTCCAAAATATAGGTCTCACTTGTGAAACACCAGGAGGTACAGTAAAGGAATATTCACCAGTATGCCAAACATCTGGTGTAGTGTTCAGTACAAGACCAGATCCAATATTCGAGCCACCCGTTGCACCATCTTTTACGTTAACTACCATGTTATAATTTGTAGCTCCAGAAACCCATCTGTAATCAAAGATTAAATGATAAGTTGTTCCGGAATTAACATTAATAACCTGAAAAAGGGAACCTGCATTATTGTTTATATTTCCGACTTTTTTAGTTAATAGATCATCTATAAGAATCTGATTGTTATATCCATCCCATGGCAAATGTACTGGTCCAACAGCTGTACTTTCAAAGTTTCCATTTACAATTAAATTTTGACTAAAAATTAATGCTGAATTAGCTAATAATACTAATAAAAATGTTTTGTTCATTTCAAATATTATTTAATCAGCATTAGAATACAACTTACCTTTTGGTTCTTTTTGAGTTACTTTTTTATTTTGCATCAGTTGTTTATGAATATTATAGGTTACATCCATCCATCCTTTTTCTTCAAACCATAAAGGTTCCGACATTTCTGTTTCCCATTGCTCTAATTCTTCAATCAATTTATTTAATTTCAATGTATTAGATTTTGAGAGGTTTTGTGTTTCCCCTAAATCCTGATCCAAATCATACATAGTGTATCCAAAATATTTTAATCTGATCAGCTTATGATTATCTACTCTAACTCCCGCTTCTTCAAGCTTTCTCCAAAATAGTTTGTCGTGTGGATTACCTTGTTTTTTATTTATTAAATAAGGTAATAGACTTACTCCATCTAATGATATATTAGTTGTATTATCAATTTTAGCGGCAGCTAGAGAAGTTGAAAAGATATCAAGTGAAGATGTCAACCCATCAAATTTTTGGTTTTTAGGTATTTTCCCAGTCCAGCTAATTACAAAAGGAACACGATGACCACCTTCAAATTTATTTCCTTTCCATCCTTTTAATGGCCCCATATTAGAGCTGTTGTTATGAGCTCCACCATTATCACTTATGAAATAAATTAAAGTATTGTCAAGGATATTTAACTCATCTAGTTTATGGCGAAGTTTACCAATATTCTCATCTAAGGACCAGGTCATTGCCGCCAATGTTTGTCTAGGATGGTCTTTAAATTTTTCTAAATGCTCTTCTTTTGCTTCCATTGGAGTATGCACGGCGTTATAGGCCAAATACATGAAAAATGGATTGTCCTTATTTTGCTCTACAGAATTTACAGAAAAATTACCCAAAGCATCTGTTAGATAGCCTTCAAAATTAACTTTTGAACCATTTTTTTGTAACATTAATTTCTTAGAAGGATTTTTTATTGGAAAATACGAACGCCCTCCACCTATAAATCCATAAAACTCATCAAAACCTCTGTTATTTGGATGGTCACTTATAGAGCCTCCTAAATGCCATTTTCCTATTGCAATAGTTTTGTAATTGTTTTTTTTCAAAACTTCTGCTAATGTTTCAATATTATCATCTAATCCTAAATCTCCAGAATTCCCAAAACCAGTCCCATTAGCTTCAAATCCAAATCGCTGTTGATATTGTCCAGTCAAAAGTCCAGCTCTAGATGGAGCACATACAGTAGCACTTACATGAGCATCAGTAAATATCACGCCACTTTCAGCCAATTTATCAATTTCAGGAGTTTGTAAATCTACAGAACCCATAAAACCAAAATCTACATATCCTGCATCATCAGTAACAATAACAATTATATTTGGCTTAGTTTGAATATTTGTCTCAATTACCTTTGAAATGTGTTTATTATGTTTTGAATTTTTACACGAATAAAACATTAAAACAAGACTTAATAATAGCAGATATTTATTCATTATACTTTTACTTGTTCAATTTCTTTTTTACTATTTTAAGAAGGATATTCAAAAAATTATTATAAATAATATCCTTTAAAGCCTAAGATTTAACTAATTTGAACGAAATATTTTTTTCTTTTATAATTAAAAAATAAACTCCCCTTTTTAAGTTTTCAGTATTAAAAATGTCATCATTTATTTTACATTCGATTTTTCGTCCAAACAAATCATAAAGTTCGATCAAATCATTTTCAACCCCTTTTACTTTAAAAAAGTTATTACTCTTCTTCTTTAGGTAGTTGCCCCCCTGAGTTTTATCTTATTTTTCAATTTACTTATTGATAAGGTGTCAATTTCCCTATGTAACATTCTATGGCAATTCGAACACACTAATGCCAAATCATTTAATCCTGAGTTTTAAATTTACGCCATTTGCATTTCGAAATTTTTCCTGGTCTGGTCGATTTATGTGTATAGGTAAACGGTTCAATAATTCAGATAATTTGATTACTTCTGGATTATTTGAGTTCATTTGTCCTGATTCTAAATTATAATATAAATCAAGAGCTAAAATCACCTCATCTCTGTGCCATTTCGGATTTCTCATAATTTATGTTAGCTAAGGGTATTGAGTATGAATCATTGAACATTAAATATTTTTTATTTTTCGATTGAGTACAAGCCATATTTTTAAATTTTACTACCTATCTTTTTTATTGGAAATCGTTAAATTTTAAAATTACTGTTAGTCTACAAAAAAACTTAAATTTAAAAAATATTTGTCTAAAATATGTAAGTTGTGAAGCTTAGGGGAGTGAAATCGAACTATTTTGGGGAGGATTTGAGTAAGCTAAATAAATTGAAACTATTGGTGATTTTGGTAATCATGATTTGACTGATTTGATTTTAACTTGATATTAATCAAGAGAATCACCTTTTCCTTTAAATTATGTTCTGCTGCCATGGATTCACTTTTATTTTTAAATAAATATTGTAGCGATTATTAATCATAATCGTTAATTGAACTCAAGTTTATTTCTCAATATATTATATTTTTTGATTTGCTCAGAGCTAAGAATTAATTCTATTCTGTGTTCTAGAACTAGCAAATTTTTTTCAATAAATTGATTATTGGCGTTGTTTGCTTTTAGTAATTGCTTTCTTTTGTTATACTTTATCATTAAAGTTACAACTTCATTAAGATTGCTGTTTTCTATACTTAGTTCATTTAATAAATCATTATCCTTTTCTCAACTTTAAAAAGTGTGCTTTTAAATTTATTAAATTA
>ERZ802830.4114-NODE-4114-length-11846-cov-60.4185_pt1 | contig 11846 bp, 8 predicted proteins | sample MGYA00345654_ERZ802830 | MGnify/ENA primary metagenome ERZ802830 (study PRJEB30503, sample SAMEA104212375) | marine metagenome | biome: Westerlies Biome; feature: [SRF] surface water layer (ENVO:00010504) within the epipelagic zone...; material: water... | reverse complement strand
CGATTAGCACCGGCGGATGGAACATCTGACCAACTTTTTCTTCGAGGGTCATTTGCTTGAGGAGGTCTTCTACACGATCGGTCGTTGCGACCCGATAGTCCTCGTAAGGGTCCAGCGCGCCGTTGCGGTTCAAATCGCGAAACACCTCGCCATCGACAGTGATGGGCGCACTTGTACTGGTTTGTGCGAGCGACGCTTTAATTCTGCTGATTGGCTTTAAAAAGAGGTTAGTTGCATAAAGGCCTGCTACGACTAAGACAGCGACGACCACTCTGATTACGATTTTCATTATGTTTATTCCTCGGTGTTCCACCTGTCTTCGGTTGTGATCGCGCGTTCCTTCTAACTGTGAGCCAACAAAACCAGATTTGTCAGCCTCAGTCACAAAAAATTAACACCCTCGTAACAGTGCTGAAACCGCTAGAGAATAATTTCCGCGACTTAAAATTCATGTTATCGGGAGTTCCACGTGCCAATTCGAAAATTAATATTACCGCTTGCAGTTTCAGCAGCAATGTCACCCGCCGTTGCCCAGGACGTCGTCGAAGAAACAGTGGTTTACGGACAGCGCGGAATGATTGCTTCCGCTATTGATCGTCAACGCGACGCGGATAACATCAAGAGCATTCTTACCTCAGACGCCATCGGTAATTTTGTTGATCAAAACGTCGCTGAATCACTCCGTCGTCTTCCCGGAATCAACGTGCTCAATGACCAGGGCGAAGGACGCTTCGTCAGTGTCCGAGGACTCGATCCTTCGCTGAACTCAGCGAGTGTTAACGGGACCCGCATTCCATCACCCGAGGCTGACACAAGAGCGGTCGCTTTAGACGTTATTCCTTCAGATTTGGTGGAGTCGATCGAGGTATCAAAAACGCTTACGCCTGATATGGATGCTGACACCATCGGTGCTGCTATTAACATCAAGACGAACAAAGCGTTCGATCGCGACGCTGATTACGCGAAAGCTCAAGTTATTAGCTCTTATAACGACCTGAACGAGGAGTACTCCCCCGAGTATGGATTCGACTTCTCTCAGAAACTTAACGATCGCCTAGGTATCGCAGGGGGCGTCAAGTATTCAAAGCGAAAGACGTCGACAGACAACCTGGAAATGGATGGTTGGGGTGACACCGATGACGGTATCGTTTTTGCGGATGCGGTCGAATACCGAGACTACGATGTTGAACGAGAGCGCACGGGTATTTCGTTCACTGTTGATTACAAGCTTTCTGAGCAGACCGAACTCTTTGCGCGTGCACTTTATAGCCAGTTCGATGACCTAGAGTTGCGTCGTCGACTGGTTTTTGAGATGGATGAAGATCCGTCCTCTGGCGATGCAAATACAGCATTCTTTGACTCGGCGGATGGAGAGATTTCAGTCCGACGTGGCATCAAAGATCGCTTCGAAACTCAGGACATCCAAACGTTCGAGTTCGGCGGTACTACGAATACGGGTGATTGGAACTTTGACTATAAGATTTCATTCGCATCAGCCAGTGAGCACGAATACAAAACGCAAGACCCCACGCGCTTTAGAAATGACTTTGATGAGGCTGGTCAGTTAGGTGTGTCTTTCGACTACACCAATCTCGATTTCACGCCTTACACCATTACTCAGGACGGTGCTGGATTCAACGAAGCGGCTACCTATGAAGTCAATAAGGTCGAGTTGGTTGATGGCAGAACCGAAGACGAGGAGATGGCCATCTCATTTGACGCGGCGAGATCCTTCGATTTCAGTGCGGGCGAGATGACGCTTAAGGCTGGCTTGAAGCTCCGACAGCGTGAAAAGACAAATGACATCTACTTACAAGTGCTCGAGGACTTCGACGGTGATTACACGCTGGCGGATGTGTTGGGCACCCAAAGTTACGGTTTGATTGACATGGGGCCCACACCGGACCTTGGCGCGGTCCGCGCGTTCAACAACGCAAACTTGTCTGGCTTCGAGGAAAACACTTTCGACACTGACTTTGAATCCAACGCCGAAGACTTCGCGGTAGAAGAAGATATCTTTGCCTTCTATGCCATGGGCCGGTACGAGACAGATCGTATGGTTTTAATCGGCGGTGTGCGGGTTGAACAAACGGATAACGATGTCCGCGGTAACCTGACAGAGGTCGTCGAGGAAGGCGGTGTTCGAGATGGCGTTACGTTAGACGATGACACGCTGTTCATCTCAGACATTGTCATCGAGCAAAGTTACACGGATATTTTGCCAAGCCTCAGCCTGAAATACTCATTGACCGACGATATGATCCTCAGAGGTGGTATCTTCAAAAGCGTTGTCCGGCCCAATATCGGACAGTTAGCGCCCATTTTCATTGTTGAAGAAGCGGACGATGGCGAGCGACAAGGTGAATTTGGTAACCCCGACCTAGACCCTTACGAAGCTTGGAACTTCGACCTCTCTCTGGAGCACTACTTCACGGATAGCGCAGTAGTTCAAGCAGGCGTCTTCTATAAAGAAGTAGAGAATTTCATTGTTACCGCCGAATTCGAAGCTGACGATGCACCCTTCAACGGTGTTTACAACAATGTTGCGTTCGACGAGGCGGAAATTCCACTCAATGGTGATACGGCAACGATTCAGGGCTTCGAATTTGCTTATAGTCAAGCGTTCGATTCGGGCCTCGTACTTGGCCTTAACTATACGTACACGGACACCGAAGGTGATTTCTACGGTCGACCTATTGCTCTCCCAGCAGCCGCTGAGACGACGTACAACGCCTTGATCGGTTACGAAAGAGACCGTTTAAGTGCTCGTTTGACAGTGGCTTATCGCGATATGTACCTTGACGAAGTCAATGGCGACCCCGAGGAAGACCGATTTGTGAAGGACCATACGCAGGTGGATTTCACAACTGACTACGAAGTTACGGATGGTGTCAGCGTGTTCCTCAAACTTATCAACCTTACCGATGAGCCATACATTGCCTACCAGGCCGGTCCCGGACGCGACCGTTTGCTTCAGTACGAGGAATACTCATGGACCGGTAAGCTGGGCATTAGGGTTCGTTTCTAAGTGCCTTTGTTAAGCTCTTTGAACCTCTCAGTGAGGTGGGCCGCTGTTGCGGCCCTTTCCGTTTTTGTCGGCTGTGCGACCACAGATCGTGACGCGTTAATTTATCCAGATGCGGATCGTGTGGAAGTTGTTTCGGCAGTGGTAGAGACAGCGCCGGTTGCCTCAAGTAATGACGCAGCAGACGACCCCGCTATTTGGATTAATCAAAAATCGGTGTCGGAAAGCCGAATTTTTGGTACCGATAAACAATCAGGGATTGCGGTTTACGATCTATCCGGGCGCTTACTTGAGTTTATCCCCGCAGGACGTCCCAACAATATTGATATTCGGCAGAATCTGACGTCCCCAGCAGGCAGAGTTGATGTGGCTGGATTTTCTGAGCGAGAGACTGATGGCGTGGGCTGGTTATCAATCGGTGACGAGGGAACCACAAAATTGGTTTCTATCCTGCCTACGGATTCGCCCGAGCCTTATGGATTTTGTCTCGGTGTTACGGCGGGCGAGCTGGTTGCCTATGTCACATACAAAAACGGTTTAATTGAGCAGTACCAGGTCGATCTTGCCGATGAATTCGCTATGTCGCTCAGCGACAGTTATCAATTCGACAGCCAACTAGAGGGTTGCGTGCAAGATGACCAGTCCCAGGTGGTGTTCGTGGGTGAAGAGGGGCGGGGTTTGTGGAGACTTCCGCTTCAGCAGGGCCGATTTGCAGAACCGGAGCTCATCGACGAAGTTGATGGCGCCAGCGGAATTGCTGCGGACGTTGAGGGTGTAGCGCTTTACAAGGGAGACCCGCAAGTTATCTTGGTGTCATCGCAGGGTAATGACAGCTATGCCATGTACGACCTGGCCTATCCGCACTCATTTATAAAGCGCTTCCGCATTGTCACCGGCGAAACAGGGATCGATGGCGCTCAAGAGACAGACGGTTTGGATGCAACATCAGCCTTTCTAGGTGACCGGTTTCCCAACGGTTTGGTCGTTGTCCAAGACGGGTTTAACGAGGATCCATCGGGTCGTCAGAATTTTAAAATTATTGCACCACCGATCAGCCAATAACGGTTCTCGTGCCGTAATTTTCGCCCCAATTTTGTGTCCCGATTTGTTACTCCCATTCGTTACTCTAATAGGGGAAAGACAGGACTTGAACGGGGCGTAGACCTTATGTTCTCTTGGTCTATCGGCAGCGTTGCCTGCTATTGCAAGAGACTGAGCTCGTGCTGGATAACAATGCAAAGGGGCTGGTGCGCCTCATTAAGGATCAAGAGCTGTCATCTTTCGAGGTGACGGAGTACTTTATCGGGCGGATCGAAGCACATAACGGTTCGATTAACGCCGTGATTGCCGAACGGTTCGAAGCTGCGCGCGAAGAGGCCCAACGCGCTGATGAAATGGTTAAGCGTGGCGAGCCTTTGGGTGCGTTGCACGGCTTACCAATGACGATCAAAGACGCCTACGAAGTGACAGGGCTAACCTGCGAAGTCGGCCACCTCCCTTTCAAAGGCCGTGTTTCTGATACCGACGCGGTGGTGGTTCAGCGGTTGCGCGCAGCTGGCGCGATCATTCTAGGTAAGACAAACACACCGCTTCACTGTGCTGACCTGCAAACCTACAACGCGATCCATGGCACCACGAATAATCCGCACGATGTTGCTCGGACACCGGGAGGCTCTTCCGGTGGTGCGGCGGCGGCGCTAGCAGCGGGAATGACACCGCTTGAATTTGGTAGCGATATTGGTGGGTCGATTCGCACGCCCTCACATTTCTGTGGGCTGTTTGGTCATAAGCCAACCTTTGACATTATTCCGCAGCGAGGTCACGTGCCGCCGGTTCACGGGGCTTTGACCTCGCCGGCACTCGGGGTGATGGGGCCACTAGCGCGTTCGGTAGAAGACTTGGAGCTGGCCTTCGACGTAACAGTGGGCTTCGAAAGAAAGCCAGGATCCGGGCTCGAATTGGCACTGCCCGCTTCTCGAGTAACGTCTGTTAGACACCTGCGAGTGGGTATCTGGTTGGGCGATGACTACTGCCCAGTTGATCATGAAATTCTTGCGGGCATTGAGCAGGCGGCACAAGCCCTCGCATCGCAGGGGGCAGTGGTTTCGGAGGCAAAGCCCGACTTTTCGCTTGCCGAGCACCACGAAACGTATCTTATGCACTTGGCGCCGATCGTCGGCGCAAGTTTTGGGCCTGATGCAATTGCGCTCATGGAACGCGTTGCGCGCGAACTGGGCCCGGAAGATAAATCGCACAATGCGATTCAGGCGCGTGGATCACTTCTACCGCATCGCGATTGGCTGCTGTGGAACGAGATCCGGGCGCACATGGTGGCCAAGTGGGATGCTTTCTTCGACGACTACGACGTCCTGATTTGCCCTGTGACACCCACCACGGCAATGCCTCACGACCAAGATACGCCTTACGGAGCTCGGCGAATTTGGGTCAACGACGAGCCTCGACCCTACACAGATAATGTTGTGTGGGCGGGTGTTGCGACCTTGTGCAGCTTGCCTTCAACGGCAGTGCCGGTGGGTCGCCACAGCGACGGACTTCCTTTTGGATTACAAGTGATTGGTCCCGAATATGGTGATAGAACGACCCTCGCGGTTGCGAGCATGTTGGAGTCCTTGGGGTATACCGCAGAACTGGCTTCTGGTTTTAATTAAGGCTAAGAAGTTGAGTTTCAGGCTGCCCGCATGACATTTAGAAATACCTCGCTTCAGGGGTACACTGCTGTCGGTGAGAGGCTAATGCCTATTTCGGGTGGGTTTCAGAACGTTTATGGTCTTATCAGGCGCAGTCTGGGCTGGTGTGGATGAGTGTCGTGGCAATGCACTGCGGGCAACTCATAAAAGCGGAAAAATAGATCAGTAAAGTAGTGCTCGGAACGGATCCCTATGCCCGCGCAACAGGCTTAGCTAGGGTGTCATAAGAGCACGAGAAGACGGTTGAAGCGCATAGCGAGAGCTTTGCTAGGGGGCTAACAGATGAGTACATCTACCGGTGGTGCGCAGCAGGATATGGGCGGATTCTTGGGATGGGTCGAACGAAGCGGTAACAAGCTTCCAGACCCGGTCTTTCTCTTTTTCTGGTTAATTGTGGGTTTGGTCGCTATTTCTGTTGTTGCCAGCCTCACTGGTGTGTCCGCACTCCATCCCACCAAGATTGACCCCGCCACGGGAACGCAGCAAGTCATTAGTGCGACCAGCTTGTTATCGGCCGAGAATATTGCGCGGTTATGGGTGGATATGCCGAAGACCTTCACCCACTTCCATCCACTGGGTTATGTTCTCGTTGTTATGTTGGGTGCAGGCGTTGCCGAACGTGTCGGGCTCTTTGGGACGGCAATGCGAGCGGGTGTGAGAGATGTTCCCAATGTACTTTTGACGCCAACCGTGGTGTTGGTCGGCATGCTGGGCAATCTTGCTGCAGATGCCGCTTATGTTGTCCTAATTCCTCTCGCAGGCGTTATTTTTCATGCGGCCGGACGACATCCCATCGCCGGGATTGCGGCGGCATTTGCCGGCGTGTCGGGCGGCTTCTCTGCAAACCTATTGCCGGGGCAGCTCGATGCTTTGTTATTCGGTATCACCGAAGCGAGTGTCGAGACGGTATTCGGTGACTTCACCGCAAATATTGCGGGCAATTGGTTCTTCATTGCGGGAATGACCTTCGTCTTCCTGCCGGTCATCTGGTACGTCACGGATAAGATCATTGAGCCCCGTCTCGGTAACTTTGATCCAAGCCTCGCCGCGGCGGCGAGTGCAGATGATGGCAGTGATCGTGAGCTCACAGATGATGAGCGAAGAGGACTCCGCTACGCGGGATGGGCCGTGTTGTTTGTTATTGCGCTGTGGACCTTTTTTACTATTGGCCCCGGTACGCCGCTCATTGACGAGACGGCCTCAGCAGAGGCGCAAATGGCACCGTTTTATAAGAGCTTGGTCGCTGCTTTTTTTATTCTTTTCCTGCTTGCTGGCTGGGCTTACGGCAAAGGCGCGGGCACCATCACTAACCACCGTGACTTGGTCAAGATGATGACGGGCGCCATGGAGGATTTGGCCTACTACTTGGTACTCGCCTTCGCAGCGGCACATTTTGTGGCCATGTTCTCGTGGTCCAATCTCGGACTCATACTCGCGGTGCACGGTGCTGACTTCCTAGGTTCAACGAATATGCCAGCCTGGGCTTTACTGACATCGATTATTCTCGTGTCATCGCTTCTCAATCTGTTCGTCGGCTCTGCGAGTGCCAAGTGGGCCCTGATTGCGCCTGTTATGGTACCCATGCTCATGTTGCTGGGCATCTCTCCTGAAATGGCAACCGCGGCGTATCGCGTTGGTGATGGCGCGACAAACATCATTACGCCGCTGATGGTTTATTTCCCGCTGATTTTGATTTTCTGCCAGCGTTGGCAAAGTAGTTTTGGGTTGGGTAGTTTGGCCGCCACCATGCTGCCCTATTCAGTGGGCCTCTTAATGTCGGGACTTGTTATGACGATAGTTTGGGTAGTCTTGGATTTACCCCTCGGCCCGGGCGCATCCGTATTTATGCCTATTCCATCGAGCACTAGCTAAAGAGTCTCACTCAAGCGGACCTGACATCTGCAGTGTGTTCCAGGGGTGTGCCTCGGTTGCCGGAGCAGACCGTGTTTTTGGTCAAGTGAGGCGTGAGTAACCCTGCAGTGGCAACAGAGATGGCGCCGAGTTGGGTCACGTAAACAGCCTGCTGTCCGCTCCGCCGTCTCACTTTGGCTTCTTAGTCCAATGTTTTGAACAGCGTGACGATGGCATCTGAAATGCCGCCCAACTCGGGCATTTTTAATATTTTCTTTTCGGTAGTGAGGCGCCTGCTCAGTTGGAACTGACCGCGCTGAGCCAGTCCTTTAGGACGCGGCTTTTTTTAAAAAAAGACGCCAACTTTTCACTGTTATTTTTCGAGTCTTATGGCTTGCTCCGGTCCCGTTTTGTCTTTAGCGTTGCGGCGAAAGAATAAACGCAAAAATAATTCTATTAAGCGGCGAAACGGGGACTCCATAATGACATCAGATATTGAAATCGCTCAGGCTGCAACACCTCGGCCGATCGCACAAATTGCCGACGAGCTTAAGATTCCAGAGACCGCTCTAGAGCCCTACGGACGCATTAAAGGCAAAGTGAATTTGAACTGGCTGCTGAAGCAGCCGATTCGAGACAGTGCACGAATGATTTTGGTCACAGCGATCAGTCCAACGCCGGCTGGTGAAGGAAAGACCACCACGACCGTTGGTTTGGGTGATGCGCTAAAACACATTGGCAAGGATGTGGCCATCTGCCTACGTGAGCCGTCCTTGGGGCCTGTCTTCGGGATGAAGGGCGGCGCGGCAGGCGGCGGCTACGCGCAGGTCATTCCCATGGAAGATATTAACCTCCACTTTAACGGTGACCTGCACGCGATTGGTGTTGCAAACAACTTGCTGGCGGCGCTTTTGGATAATCACATCCACCACGGCAATGTCTTGGATATTGATGTGCGACGTGTGACATGGAAGCGCGTCCTGGACATGAATGATCGTGCGCTACGTGATATCACCGTTTCACTTGGTGGGCCGGGGAATGGTTACCCGCGGCAAGACGGCTTCGATATCGTGGTGGCGTCAGAGATCATGGCTATTTTCTGTTTGGCGACCGATTTAGACGATTTGAAGGCCCGACTAGGCCGAATTGTTGTCGCCTATACACGCGATCGCCAACCTGTCACGGCCGCTGATCTAAAGGCAGAGGGCGCATTAACAGCAGTACTGAAAGATGCTTTAGCACCGAATCTAGTGCAGACCCTCGAGGGCACGCCGGCGTTTGTTCACGGTGGTCCTTTTGCCAATATTGCTCACGGTTGTAACAGCGTTATTGCAACTACGGCAGGGCTCCGACTTGCTGACTTCGTGGTGACGGAAGCTGGATTTGGCGCCGACCTGGGTGCGGAGAAATTCATTGATATCAAATGCCGCTCAGCGGGTATCCGTCCGTCGGCGGCTGTTTTGGTGGCAACAATTCGCGCGCTTAAGTTCCACGGTGGTGTGCCGAAGGAGAATCTGAGTGAGGAAAACCTAGTGGCGCTGCAGAAGGGGCTCGCAAATCTAGATCGTCACATTACCAATATACGAGATCACTACGGCGTACCCGTTGTCGTCTCTATCAATCAGTTTATAGCCGATACCCAAGCAGAGATTGATCTGGTCATAGAGCATTGCCAGGCGCTGGGAATTCAAGTGGCTTTATCAAGCCATTGGGCGCACGGTGGCGCCGGAGCGACCGATCTAGCACATATGGTTGCAGCAATCTGCGAGTCGGACGAGACCTCCGCGAACACGCCGCACCACTCGTTTGTCTACGAGGATTCGGCTTCTTTGTGGGAGAAGATTGAGTTGGTGGCGACCACCATTTATGGCGCTTCTGAGATTACCGGTAGTAGCAAGGTTCGGGATCGTCTTAGGGAGTTGACGGACAGTGGGTACGGGCACCTACCCGTGTGTATTGCTAAAACACCTTACTCATTTTCGACAGACCCTGCTCTGAAGGGCGCGCCCTCGGGCCATGTCATGGATATTCGTGAGATTCGGCTATCAGTAGGTGCAGGCTTTGTCGTTGCTGTATGCGGTGATGTCATGACAATGCCAGGTCTACCAAAAGTACCTGCTAGCCAGAATATCGACGTGGTTGATGGTCAGATTGTCGGTCTGTTCTAGATCGGAGTGTTGAAATAAGCCCGCTGATGCGGGCTTATTTTAAAGCGCGGTGGTTGCCTATTTTGAGTAGTAAATCGGGAATCCCTGAATAGATGCGACGGGCGTTACCAGCCCAACCGCTGATGCTTGAAGCGCCCGAAATTCCTGACTTGCGGCGATCGCATCACCCGATGAGGCCATGGACGCCCAGTCCTTAGCGCTCATCACGTAGTGAATATTACCCGTGCCACCAATGCCTTCGCTGTAGATGTTTACTTTCATTCCGAGCCCTTCGTGAATGGATTTGGCCTTCATGAATGTGCTGTAGACGTCTTCCATTCTGCCTTGCGCGGGCGTCCATATGAATACTCGAAATGGACCGTCGTCAGCAAAACTTGCGGCAGTGACCGACGTATCCCAGTTCAGACCCTCTAGCGACATCATTAGCTTTCCTGATGGATTTGCGCCGGCCTTCGCGAAGAAAGCCGAGAACTCCTCGCCACTGTTGTACGCCTTAGTTTTTGCCCATGCGTCACTGCTGTCCCAGCGAAGCACGTAGTCGAATGTTGTGTTGCCAGAGCCGCCGACATCCATCTGGAACACACCGACACTTGCGCCACTCTTTTCATGCAGTTTGGCGGCCTCCATTAAAGAGCCTGCCAGCTGTTGCGCTTTCCCATCCAGTGCTTGCCACCGAAAAACTTCCAAGCGCTCTGCCAGAACGGAGGTCGAGCTCAGCATCATCGATGTGATAATAAAAATTTTTGTTATGTGCTTCATTGTTCTTCTCCTCAATTACAAAAGTATGGAGGTCAACGAGTGGCCTCAGTAGGAAACCTAGACTTAATCTTCGGATTTACGAGTTTTTTTGCTGCCGCATCGTCAATGTTGCGGGACTTGCGCATCGACATTCAAAAGCCCCAAACTGAGAAAAAGTGTTCGGCGCTAAAATAAAAGAGGGAAAGCAATGAAAAAAACCGGCGGATGTTTGTGTGGGCAGATACGCTACGAAACCAAGGCTGAGCCGATGATGACAGGCGTCTGTCACTGCAAGAACTGCCAAAAGCAGGGGGGATCAGCCTTTTCAACCCTCGCAGCCTTTCAAAAAGCTGACATTGAATTCACTGGCGATCTGGCGCTTTACGAAGACAGCGACACCGATACCGGCAGCACCGTCAGTCGCTACTTCTGCGGAACCTGCGGCTCGCCTATTTACTCGGCAATTCCCAGTCAGCCAGATATGGCCTACCTCAAGACAGGCACGCTAGATGATACTGACGGCTTTGTCGCCATGTTTCACTGCTGGTCTAGCACTAAGCAGGAGTGGGTCGAGCTATCGCCCGATGTGCCGGCCTTCCCGCAGAACCCAACAGGCTAAACAGGTGGCATCGTCGGTCCTGATCGGGGACGTAACCCATCTCAGTCTTACAGGGGTTTGATTTTTCGCGAGCATCAAGGTGACCGGTCTCGGACAGTCATCAAGCTGCGTCTGAAAGGTTGTTTTTTTCCAACGCCTTTACTGATATCTACAGGTGCAGTGGCTACGGGCAATCTTCCCTCGCCTAATCCATTGTTGGCGGATAGCCATAATGCGATGGCACACAATGATCCCGCCCAGCAAGATGCTGTTCCACTGGCCGGTCCCAGCGTTCCCATTGTCGGTAAAGGGTGGAATTGGGCGTACTTCATTAGAGCTTGAAATAATGAATTCACGCTCGAGGCGCTTGATTGGGACACGGGTAATCCTGACTTTCATTACCTGATTGGCGGTCAGCGCTATAGCGTCATGTACTCGGGAACTGCCATCGATGAAGACGGACAAATTCATTACGGCACGCCCTGGGGCCGGGTTTGTCTTGTGCGCAAGACCTCCACTGAAATGCCTTGAAGGACAAAGACCGAGAGCGCTTGTGGAACAAGCGAAAACGACAGATGATTGGGAGCGGGCGCCACTGACTGGGTTCAGTTAGCCCCAAAAATAAGAGGTAAAAATAAGAAAAGAGAAACCTATGTTTATGTCCACTGTAGTAAAACCCACTACATACCTATTACTGCTCTCCGCGATGCTGGCCGCTCACGCCACTGCGAATGACAAACCCAATATCGTGATTATGG
>ERZ802830.4110-NODE-4110-length-11853-cov-11.9855_pt1 | contig 11853 bp, 11 predicted proteins | sample MGYA00345654_ERZ802830 | MGnify/ENA primary metagenome ERZ802830 (study PRJEB30503, sample SAMEA104212375) | marine metagenome | biome: Westerlies Biome; feature: [SRF] surface water layer (ENVO:00010504) within the epipelagic zone...; material: water... | reverse complement strand
ACTCATGTGCAAAAGCATTTTTTCCAACTATTGCTTTATTATATTGAACTGGAAAACCAATAATATTTGATAATAATTTTGAACAGCTATTTATTTTTCTTGTTTTAATATTTGTTTCAAATGGCATTAAGTCGTGGCGAGTTTTCATTGCCATAACGACTTCTTCTAAAGCAGCATTTCCTGCTCTTTCACCTATTCCATTAATTGTACATTCAATTTGTCTGGCACCAGCTGAAACACCTGCTAATGCATTTGCCACCGCTAAACCCAAATCGTTATGTGTGTGTGTTGAAACTGTGACTTGGTCAATATTTGGAACTCTATTAAATAAATCATTAATTATTCTTTCATAGTCAGAAGGCAATGCATATCCAACTGTATCTGGAATATTTATAGTTGTTGCTCCACATTTAATTGCCAATTCTACTGTTTTGCATAAATAATCAGGATCAGTTCTTGTTGCATCTTCTGGAGACCATTCTACATCATCAGTATGTTTTTTTGCATACTCCACACTAGATTTTATTAATTCTAAAACTTGATCCTTTGTTTTTTGCAACTTATGTTTAATGTGTAAATCACTTGTAGAGATAAAAGTGTGTACTCTAAAATTTTTAGAGTTTTTTAAAGAATCAACGCATTTTTCCAAATCATTTTTTACAGCTCTTGCCAATCCACAAGGAACTGTAGTTTTAAGTAGTTTTGATATTTCAGATACCGCTTCAAAATCTCCAGGCGATGCTGCTGGAAAACCTGCTTCTAATACATCAACACCTAATTCCTGAAAAGCGGAAGCAATTTGTAATTTACCTTCAAGACTCATTGAGGCACCTGGTGATTGTTCACCATCTCTCAATGTTGTATCGAAAATAATTACTCTATTTTTTGACATTAGGGTAATTTAATCATCTTTATAAAAAAATCTACTAATTAAACCTTTGATTGAATCAAAATGGGTATTTTGGTTGCAGTCAGTTGTATTTTTGGGTATTTAATTAATAACATGATTAAATCTAAAATCCTAATCACCTTAACTCTAATCATTTTTGCAGGATTAACTTTCATAGAGACTGCTAACTCGGCTACAGCACAAAGTGCTGCTAGAATAGTGCTGAAAGCAAAAAAATGTTATGATGCTACACCATCAACTTATAAAAAAGGAATGCTCACATCAATGTCTCGAGCTGTAACTCATTGGAGCGATGGAAACAAATTTGCCAAATCCAGAAATGCTCAAATGGCTAACTGGAACTTTAATACTGCAGAAACGTATGCTAACATGGTGTTACAAATAGGTAGAGCTTACAGAATAACTGCTTGCAATTAATAAAATAAACTTAAAACGCTTATTCAGCCAAACAAATTAATTTTTTGACTTATCAATAATTTTATTTTTTGATATCCAAGGCATTAGTGCCCTAAGCTTTTCTCCAACTTTTTCGATTTGATGTTCAGATAATTCTTTTCTCATTTGAAGAAAATTTTTTTGCCCAGCTTCATTTTCTTTCATCCAATCTTTTGTAAATTTTCCAGATTGAATATCCTTTAAAACCTCTTTCATTCTCTCTTTTGTCTTATCATCAACAATCTTTTTACCAGAAACATATTCGCCGTATTCAGCGGTATTTGAAATAGAGTAATTCATATTTGCAATTCCTCCCTCGTAAATTAAATCAACTATTAACTTAACTTCATGTAAACATTCGAAATATGCCATTTCAGGCGGATAACCAGCTTCAGTTAGAGTCTCAAAACCTTTTTTAATTAATTCAACTAAACCACCACACAGCACAACTTGTTCGCCAAAAAGGTCAGTTTCACATTCATCTTTAAATGTTGTTTCTATGATACCGGATCTACCACCACCAACAGCCGAGGCATATGATAAAGCCAGATCTTTTGCTTTTCCTGTGCTATCTTTATGCACTGCCATTAAACATGGTACGCCACCACCTTTTTGATATTCAGTTCGCACTAAATGTCCCGGACCTTTTGGAGCAATCATGAATACATCAAGATCCTCTCTGGCTTTAATCAAATCGTAGTGAATATTTAATCCATGTGCAAAAGCTAAACTTGCGCCTTGTTTGATTCTTTGTTCAACATGGTTTTTGTAAATACCTGATTGTAATTCATCCGGCGCTAATATCATTAGTACATCCGCCCACTCAGCCGCATCAGAGATGCTCATTACTTTTAGTCCGGCTGACTCTGCCTTTTGTATACTTGGAGAATTTTCTCTCAAAGCTACAACAACTTCTTTAACTCCGCTATCTTTTAAGTTTAAAGCATGTGCATGCCCTTGACTACCAAAACCAACAATAGCAACCTTTTTTAATTTAATTAAATTTGTGTCTGCATCTTTGTCATAATACATTTTCATAATACTTTTCCTTTGTTATCTTTTACAGTTTCTGCTCCTTTATTCATTGCAAGAGCACCAGTCCTTGAAATACTTACTTCACCAAGTACTTTAATTTTTTTAATAAATTCATCAATTTCTGTTCTAAGACCGAGGGCTTGAACAATAAAAGATTTTGATGTTTTATCTAAAAACTCAAAGTTATTGTCAACACATAATTTTTCTGCTTTGCTCAATGTTTCTTTTTCACCCAAAAATTTAACCAATGCCAATTCTCTGAAGATAGTTTTTTTATTGATTGGATAAATGTTGACTTTGTGAACTGGAACTAGTTTTAAAACCTGTGCTTGAATTTGCTTAATTACTCCCTCAGTCCCATTGGTTGCAATTGTTATTCGTGATATTTTTCTCACTTCATCAACCTGGGCTACAGCCAAAGATTCAATATTATACCCTCTTCCAGAGAAAAGTCCGGATAGTCTTGCTAGAACACCTGCTTCATTATCAACCCAGGCAACGATTACATATCTTTCTATTTTATCAACTTGACTATCTATTTCATAGGCTGACTTAGACATTAGACTAATACTTTTCCTTCTTCAGTAATTCCCTCATCATCTTCGGGGCCTAGAATCATTTCATTATGCGCCTTTCCAGATGGGATCATTGGAAAACAGTTTTCGTCTTTCTTTACACGGCAATCAAATATTACTGGGCGATCAATTTTTACCATTTCTTTAATTTTTTCATCTAACTCTTTCGGATTTGTGGCCCTTAAACCAACGGCTCCATAAGCCTCTGCAAGTTTTACAAAATCTGGTAAGGCTTCTGTATAACTTTCAGAATAGTTTTTTCCGTGCAATAATTCTTGCCATTGTCTCACCATACCCATCCATTGATTGTTTAATATAAAAATTTTTACTGGTAACTTATATTGTACAGCTGTCGACATTTCTTGAATATTCATCAGAATTGAAGCTTCTCCCGCAATATCAACAACCAGTTTTCCAGGATTTGCGACTTGGGTTCCTATTGCGGCTGGTAAACCGAAACCCATTGTTCCTAATCCACCAGATGTCATCCATCTGTTAGGCTTGTCAAACTTATAGAATTGGGCTGCCCACATTTGATGTTGCCCTACTTCAGTTGTGATATATGCATCTTGGCCTTTTGTAATCTCATATAATCTTTCAACTGCGTATTGAGGCATAATAAGTTTATCATCTTGTTTGTAGGATAAACATTTTCTCTCTCTCCATTTATTAATTTGTTTCCACCAGCCGCTTATGTTTTCTTTATTAGAATTACAGAAATCAGAATGTTTGTGTTTTAATGTTGTCAACATATCGCTTAAAACGCTTAAACAATCTCCTACAATTGCAACGTCAACTTTAACAATTTTATTTATTGATGAAGGATCAATATCTATATGAATTTTTTTTGAGTCAGGTGAAAAAGCATCTACTCTTCCAGTTATTCTATCATCGAATCTAGCTCCAATATTAATCATTAAATCACATTCATGCATGGCATTATTTGCTTCATACGTACCATGCATTCCTAGCATTCCTACGAACTGTGGGTCACTGCCTGGAAAAGCCCCAAGACCTTGTAAGGTTGATGTGATGGGAAAGTTTGTTATACGCGTAAACTCAGTCAAAGCATCGGCTGCTTTTGTTCCAGCATTTATAACACCTCCACCTGAGTAGATAATTGGTTTCTTTGATTTAACAATTAACTCTACTGCTTTTTCTATATCAGTGAGCTCTGCTTTTACTTTAGGTTTATATGTTTCCACCACCACTTCTTTCGAAGTTTTATAAATTCCTTTTTTAAATTGCACGTCCTTTGGGATATCAACTAAAACAGGGCCTGGTCTTCCAGAATTGGCAACATGAAAAGCTTTATGAATTGTTTCGGCTAGTTGGTTAATATCTTTAACTAACCAATTATGTTTTGTACACGGCCTAGTAATTCCTGTTGTATCACATTCTTGGAAAGCATCTGTTCCAATTAAATGTGTTGGGACTTGTCCTGTAATACAAACTAAGGGGATTGAGTCCATTAATGCATCCGTTAAGGCTGTAACCATATTAGTCGCGCCTGGTCCAGACGTAACTAAAGCAATACCTGTCTTACCAGATGATCTGGCATAACCTTCAGCTGCATGACCTGCTCCTTGTTCATGTCGAACTAAAATATGTTTAATTTTTTTTTGTTTGGATATTTGATCATATAAAGGTAGTACTGCGCCGCCTGGATAACCAAAAATATATTCAACACCATGCTCGCTTAGTGCTTTAAAAACTATCTCTGCCCCTGTTAATTGATTATCCATATATCCAATAAGTTGAATTTAGCTTAACTGAAACTAGGGTCAAGTCGTTCTGATAAAATTTAAAACTTTTTTTTTCAAATCTGACTTCTTCTGGTCATCAAAATCTTTCCAATCTTTCATTTGACCTCTAAACCAAGTCATTTGTCGTTTAATATACTGTCTAGTTCTTATTATGGACCTTTCGACAGCATAATCTAAAGATGATATACCGTTAAGATAACCAGTCAGCTCTTTCAAACCTAGGACATTATTTGCAGTTAATTGGCCCGATAGACCAAATCTATTAAATTTTTTGACCTCCCTTAAAGCTCCATCGGCTATCATTTGAGCAAATCTTTTATTAACTTTTTTTAACAGAAAGGACCGGGGTAAGTTTAAAAAGATTTTTACGAAAGAATAATCTTTCAAGTTATTTCCGGATTGTTTTTGCCATAAAAAAATTGATTTTTTTGTATAAAATTTTACTTCATAAAATCTAATCATTCGTTGTTTGTCATTGGGCGAAATTTTATTTTTACAGTTTGGATCAAGTTTAATTAATTTTTGAAAAAAACTTTTTTTTCCTATTTTGTCATATAATTTAATTATTTTTGTTCTTTGCATTTGAGTGATATTTGGAATGATGGCTAGACCATTAAGAACAGACTTAAGATATAAACCTGTACCACCAACTAAAATTGGAATTTTTTTTTTCTGTGTAATCTGAGCAATTTTTTTTTCTACTAACCTGAGCCATTGACCAGTAGAAAAGTTTTTTTTTACGCTCACAAAACCATATAGGTGATGCCTAATATTTTTATAATCTTTTGGTCTAGCTGATAAAATCGCAATCTCTTTAAAAACTTGCATACTATCAGCATTAATAATTTCTCCATTAATTTTTTTTGCTAAATAAATTGCTAAATCCGATTTTCCCGAAGCTGTTGGTCCAGCTAATAGAACAACTTTTTTCATTTAAAACTATTATTTTATTTTTACGCCAATATATCTTGTGGAATTTTGAAGATCAATAATAGTCAATAAAACTGATTTGCTATCTGAATTAATTTGTTTTTTTAATTTTTTTTCAAAATCTCGTACATTTTTAATAGGAGTATTTTGTAAAGCAACTATTGCATCTCCTGGTCTAACACCCAACAATGCCATAGGACCATTTGGATCAATTTTTTTAATTATAACACCAGATTTGTTGTTTAATTTACTTCTACTTTTTGCATCATCATCCTTGATGTTTCTGACATCAATTCCTAAACTTTTAAGTGTTTGTTCTTTGGTTTTAGCTGGTATTTTCTTTTGTTTAAATTCTGCAGTATCTTCTAACCTTCCCAGTACAACAGATTTTGAAATAAATTTTTTGTTTCTCCAAATTTTTAAATTTGCTGCTTTACCAACTTCAGCTTCACCAACTAATCTTGGTAAGTCACGCATTGTTTTAACTTTTTGATCATTAAATTCTATTATTATATCACCTTGTTTTAAACCCGCTCTATCCGCAGGACTATTTTTATTGACATCTGTAACTAATGCTCCGATTGTTTCTTTTAGGCCAAGACTATCTGCAATTTCTTTTGTTACTGTTTGAATTCTTACTCCCAACCAACCTCTTTTTGTTTCGCCATATTTTATTAGTTGGTCAATTACATTTTTTGCAAAATTTGCTGGAATAGCAAAACCAATACCAACAGACCCACCTGAATTAGAAAAAATTGCAGTGTTTATGCCAAGCACTTCTCCATTCATATTAAATAATGGGCCACCAGAATTTCCTTGGTTAATTGAAGCGTCTGTCTGTATAAAATTATCATATCTTCCCATATTAATGTCTCTATTAATTGCTGAGATAATTCCTTGAGTAACTGTACCGCCTAATCCAAATGGATTACCGATTGCAAGAACCCAATCTCCAACCTTAGCACTATCGGAATCTGCAAATTTAACTGCTGGAAATTTTTTATTGGACTGTATCTTTAAAACAGCAATATCGCTTACTGGATCTGTACCTATAAGCTTGGCTTCGTATTCTTTTCCATCGGTAAACTTTACTAATATACCTTCAGCATTCTGTATAACATGATTATTTGTTATCACAGTGCCGTTTTCTTTAATAACAAAACCAGAACCTAAAGCAGTTGACCTTCTTTTCTGAGGTCCACGATTTTGTTCATAATCTTTGAAAAATTCCTCAAATGGAGAACCTGGGGGAAACTGAAAAGGGAATTGCTGCGATCTTGTCTCTACAACTGTTGTTGCCGAAATATTAACAACAGATGGCATAGATTTTTCAGCAAGTTTTGAAAAGCCTTTTGAGACATCTGCAGATTGAGCATATTCATTACTGATATTTAAAAAAAATATAAAAACAATAAATTTGAAAAATGTTTTCATCCCTTTATAATCCAAACAATAATAAACCCAATTAAAGCAAAAAAAAGGCCGCCTGTTCTCAAATTTGATGCTGAAATGTTTTGCATTTGTTGCATCATTTTCTTCATTTGTGACGGAAAAACAGTGTACAGTAAGCCTTCAATAACAAATAGCAAACCAACTGCTACGATTAATTCTTTCATCTAACTATTATTTCTTTTTTACTGATGGTGCGGCTCTTCTTCTTTGATTTGTGCCGGATTTTCCAAAATATTTAAAAAAATCACTATCAGGAGATAATATTAAAGATGTATCTGTACCAACAAGCGATTTTTCATAAGATTGCATTGATCTATAGAAACTAAAAAACCTTGGATCTTTTCCAAAAGCGTTTGCAAATATTTTATTTCTTTGTCCGTCACCCTCTCCTTTTAAAATCTGGGATTTTTTGTTTGCTTCAGCTAAAATGATTGTAACTTCTTTATCTGCAGTTGATCTTACTGTTTGAGCTATTTCCGCTCCTTCTGCTCTAAATTCTTTTGCTTCTCGTAACCTTTCGGTTTGCATTCTTCTGTAAATAGCTTCACTGTTTGCTTGTGGCAGATCCGCTCTTTTAATTCTTATGTCAATTATTCTTATACCTAGCTTCTCAGCTTCATCATTAACATCTTTGGTAATCTGGTTCATTAATCTTGCTCTATCTTGCGAAACTATTGTTTGTAATTCTTCTTTACCCAATACTCCTCTAATTCTTGCATTTACAACTGTAGATAATCTTGATCTAGCAACTCTCTCATTTCCAACTGAGATATAAAACTGTAAAGGATCTTTTATTTGAAACCTTGCAAAGGCATCAACGATTAATCTTTTTTGGTCTGAAGCAATGACTTCCTCGGGTGGTGCATCTAAATTTAAAATTCTTGTATCAAGAAATACCGTATTTTGAATAAAAGGAATTTTAAAATTTAAACCAGCTTTTTGAACAATTCTTTTTGGATCACCAAATTGTAATACAATTGCTTGCTGAATCTCTGTAACTACAAAAAGTGTAGAGTAGGTTAAAAATGCCAATAGAATGACTATTGGTCCTACAAATTTTAAAGTTTTTTCATTCATAATTAATCACCTTTATTTTTTTTAAGTTCCGGTAGTGGTAAGTATGGAACAACTCCTCCACCTGATTTTTTATCTATTATTATTTTATTAATGTCTGCCATTACTTTTTCCATTGTTTCTAAATACATTCTTTCTTGTGTTACAGTTCTAGCTTTTTTATATTCGTTATAAATCGCCAAAAATCTACTAGCTTCACCTTCGGCCAAAGCAACTACTTCTTGCTTATAAGCTTCTGCTTGTTGTAAAATTTGAGCTGCCTCTCCTCTTGCTCTTGGTATCACATCATTGGCGTAAGCCTCGGCTTCATTTTGTGCTCTTTCTTTATCTGCCTTTGCAGCTTGCACATCTCTAAATGCATCTATAACCTGATTTGGAGGGTCGGCTTTTTGAGTTTGCACTTGAGTTATTGAAATACCAGAATCATAACTATCAAGTATCTCTTGCATTATATTTTGAGTATCAATTTCAATCTGAGCTCTTCCTTCAGTTAAAATCGACTGAATACCATTTTTTGCAATCACTTCACGCATTGCTGTTTCAGCAACACTTTTGACAGTATCCTCTGGTGATTGAATATTAAATAAAAATTTCCCTGCGTCCTTAATTATCCAAAAAACTGAATAATCAATATCAACAATATTTTCATCTCCGGTAAGCATTAAGCTTTCCTCTGGAACATCACTTACACTAGTTGCGCGGCCAGTATCAGATGCTGAACGATAACCTACATCAATTCTATTAACCTTGGTAACTTTAGGAGTAACTGCTGTTTCTACTGGATAAGGTAAATGATAATGAAGTCCAGGTTGAGTTTGATTTACATATTTACCAAACCTAAGAACAACACCCTGCTCATCTGGTAAAACTCTGTAAAACCCACTTGCAAGCCATATACCTAAAATAATAATTCCAAATAAAAATATTGGTTTGTTTCCTCCAGGTATTTTTTTTCCGGGAAACATTTTTTTTAAAGAATCTTGAAACTGTCCAGCTAGATCATCAATATTTGGAGGTCTTTTATTACCGCCCCCATTACCAGGTGGTCGATCATTTCCTCCATTACCCCAAGGTGAACCAGACATTTTTGCTCCGTTGTTTTAAATTTATATTGCGATACTACTATATAGTTAGTCAGATATTAAAAGGAAAACAAGGTGGATAGCGACAAAAAAGTTAATTTAACGCAGAATTTTAAAGATAAAATTGAACCAAAATCACAATTTTTGAAAAAAAAAATACCTGGGGTCAAGAAAATTATAGCTATATCAAGCGCGAAAGGTGGTGTTGGAAAATCAACTATTTGTGCAAATTTAGCAGTTGCAAGTTCAAAACGAAATTTATCCATTGGTTTACTAGATGCCGATATTTACGGTCCATCAATACCAGATTTATTTGGTGTATCTGAAAAGCCTACTGCAGACGCAAATAAAAAATTAAATCCAATCATTCGTCAAAATATAAAATTAATTTCTATGGGTTTCTTAATCGACAAAAATTCACCCATGGTTTGGAGAGGGCCAATGGTAATTAGTGCAATTAAATCTTTTTTAAATAATGTAAATTGGGGAGACTTGGATTGTTTATTTGTGGATTTACCTCCAGGTACGGGTGATGCTATTTTAACTTTTGCTCAAGAGTTAGATGTTTCATCGAGTATAATTATTACAACGCCACAAAAACTTTCGATTACAGATGCGAATAGAGGAATTGAGATGTTTAGAAAGACTAACATTCCTGTCTTAGGTGTTATAGAAAATATGTCCTATATTTCAGATGAAAATAATAATAAATCTTATCCTTTTGGAAAAGACGGTGCTGATGAATTATGTATAAAACAAAAAGTGGATTTAATCGATAAGATTAGAATTGATCATACTTTTAATTACTCGACCGATAATGGTGTAGTGTACGAAAATTTAGCAGAAGATATTAAAATACAATTCAACAAAATTTCTGAAAAGATTATTAATTAAATAGTTAAATCTTCTTTACCTAAAACTTGCATTAATTCATTCCACTCTCTTTTGCTAAGACCTGAAGTTTCAAGACCTACTTTTTCCCCGTTTAACAATGATTTAATGACTGTAAGACCTTTTGCAGAAATATGAGCTGCTCCTACTCTATAATCTAAAAAAGCAGAGTGAGTGATGGGAACCCATTTTTTTAAAGTTTCAATCATAGCTTCAGCATAAACTCTAATTTCAAATTGAGCATGCATATCAGCCCTTAAAAATAAAAAATTCATCAGATTTAATAAATCAGTTTTCCAATACCATTGTGTATATGAATTTAATGTTAAATTCATTCTTGCTAACTCTCTTGCAAGTCCTGGTTTGTTTTCATCAATTCTTGATCCATCGTATCTTTCATTCAACATTTTTTCATAATTTTCATAAGTTCTCTGTGAGTCTTCTTTTAAAATATTTAATACCTCTTGAGCTTGTTCCCCTTCAAGAACGTCTCCTCTTCCCTGTCTATTATTTACTGCCTGAGCAGCAAGTTTATCCGTTGCAGGAATATAAAATTCTTTATCTAAAATTGAATAACGTGCTGAGTATTCATTTACATTAGCGGTACGATGTCTGATCCATTGTCTTGCAATAAAAATTGGTAACTTGATATGATATTTGATTTCACACATTTCAAATGGAGTGCTGTGCCAATGTCTTAATAAATATCTAATTAATCCTTCATCAGTAGAAACTTTTTTGGTACCTTTTCCATATGAAACTCGAGCTGCTTGAACAATTGAACTATCATCTCCCATATAATCAACAACTCTAATAAATCCATGATCCAAAATAGGAATGGCTTCGTAAAGAATTTTCTCCAAATTAGGTACGGTTACCCTTTTTGTCGTATTTTGATGAGATTGCTGCTCTTTAATTTCTTGTTTTTGCTGCTCTGTTAATGCCATTTATTTAATTTACTTTAAATTTAGAATCTTTCACTTATATTAATTTGTGTTGGTTTTCCAACTATGGTGATAAACGAAATTCGTAATAAACATTTCGGACCAGGGGGCGGTACCCTGCACCTCCACCAAATACAACTCATGGGGGTGAAATAGGCTCGACGGATGTCTAAAGGCTTTTCTTTTACCCGGTATGGTTCCGCCGTGATGGGCTAAATTATAAATGCTAACGAAAGTTACGCACTTGCTGCTTAATTAACTTAGGTTAATTTTGCAAACGGGGTCCGGGGCACCTGGCAACAGAACGCCCCCTTCCAAAAAAGAAAATTGACAGTAACTAAGATTTAATTTTATAACCTTTTTTGAGCAAAATAGATACGACTGTCACACAAATTATTAAAAAAAATACCATTGAGCTAATACTAATCCAAATATTGAAATCAGAAACTCCATAGAACGCATATCTTAAACCATTAATTAAATATACCACTGGATTAAAATAAGTAACGGTTTGCCAGAACTCTGGCAACATATCTAAAGAATATAGACTTCCTCCTAAGAAAACCATGGGCGTAACTACTAATGTCGGAACAATTGACATTTGCTCAAAGTTAGAACTCATCAAGCCAACTAAAAAACCAAATAAAGCAAAGGTAAAAGCCACTAAAACTAATAAAAAAATCATTAGCAATGGATACATCACTTGAACTTCTACAAAAAAAGTAGCTGTAATAAAAATTACTACACCTACTAATAAAG
>ERZ802830.4109-NODE-4109-length-11855-cov-7.5111_pt1 | contig 11855 bp, 9 predicted proteins | sample MGYA00345654_ERZ802830 | MGnify/ENA primary metagenome ERZ802830 (study PRJEB30503, sample SAMEA104212375) | marine metagenome | biome: Westerlies Biome; feature: [SRF] surface water layer (ENVO:00010504) within the epipelagic zone...; material: water... | reverse complement strand
TTGATGATCAAAGCAGCCGCAGGAGGTGGCGGTAAGGGAATGCGTATCGTTCAAGATGAGTCTGAGCTTGAAGAATCGATCAAGCTTGCTAGACAAGAGGCCATGAATGCATTCGGTGATGATCGAATATTCATTGAGCGTTACATTGAGCGATCGAGGCATATAGAAGTTCAGATCATTGCCGATAAGCACGACACAGTTCTTCACCTCGGTGAAAGGGAATGCTCCATTCAAAGAAGACATCAAAAGATCATAGAAGAAAGCCCTTCGTCCAGAATCAATTCTAAACAAAGAGATAAACTTACTAAAGCATCGATATCATTGGCTAAACAGATCAATTATGTTTCTGCAGGAACCATTGAATTTCTTTATGACGATGATTCAGAAGAAGTTTGGTTTTTAGAAATGAATACCAGGCTGCAGGTTGAACATCCGGTTACAGAGATGGTGACGGGAATGGACATTGTTGAACTGCAACTCAAAATTGCAGACGATCAATCTCTAGATATCACACAATCCGATATTGAGTTCAATGGTCATTCCATTGAAGTCAGAATATACGCAGAAGATCCATTGAATGATTTTCTTCCTTCAAATGGAAAAATCATCGCTGATCGCAATCACGATTTGGATCAAGCACGATGGGATTCAGGTGTATGCGAAGGAATGATCATCGGTACCGACTTTGACCCCATGCTTGCAAAAGTGATTTCTCATGACAAAACCCGAGAACTTGCAGCATCTAAGCTTGCCAAGGAACTGGAAAACACACATTTTGGTGGATTTACAAACAACATCGATTTCCTAATAAACATTCTAAGAAATGAGTGGTTTCTCAAGGGCGATACGACCACTGATTTTATAAATAGATGTCAACCGCCTCGATCGATTGAACTTGATTCCAAGGAAATTAACTTTCTGCTTATGTCGGCGACATTATGGATTCAGAATATCAATCATTCAAATGCCAATGTGCTCAGACATATTCCTTCTGGTTGGCACAACGCAAGACTTCCATTTCAAAGAACTACGTTTGAGATCGATAATGAAGAATTCACAGTTCGATACAAACAACAAAGAGACGGCTCATTTCTTGATGACAACAATCAAATTGCAATCATCAATGATGTTGCAGATGAATTCATTGACATTGAGTTTGAGAATGTTCGTCGCAGGGTTAATATCACTCGATACGAGAATTTATATTTGGTCCAACATGATCGTGGACACAAACTGATTAAACTCCTTCCTAGATTCAAGAATGAACAAGATCTCATCCAAAAAGGTTCTTTAACTTCTCCGATGCCAGGAAAGGTTACAGAAATGAATGTAAAGGTAGGCGACAATATCACCAAAGGACAAAAGCTACTGGTGATGGAGGCCATGAAAATGAATCATTCTATTTCATCTGATCGAGATGGAATCGTTAAAGAGATTTACGTCAATAAAGGCGATCAATTGGAAACGGGAACATCGTTATTGCTATTAAAATCAGACGATGAATGATTCAAGATTAAATCAGAAACACATCGAGGTTATTCAGAACTTTGAAAACCTTCTGGAACAGGGCATTGCAAATCAAACAATGTCGGACATTGCCTCAAGCTTAAAAGTATCACTCAGAACGCTATATGAGATTGCACCAAGCAAAGAAAAGCTTGTGATATCAACAATTGACCGGATTTTAACAAACATTGCTAAGCAAGCTTTGACGTCATTGAAAAATATGGACTCATCGGTTGGTAAACTGAGGACTTTTACCAAGATTGGCAATGAGGCTGCAGGACCAAGAATACAAAAATATGCAGTGGACCTCAGCCGCATCAAGGGTGCTGATGACATGATTAAAAGTCACGAAACGGCATACATTGAGCACATTAAAAGGCTACTTGATGAAGCAGCGGATAACAATGAGATTGAAATCGTTGACAACCGAGCTGTTGCAATCATGCTGGGCACGGTGGCTAGAGTATTTACAAAAAAGAACCATCAAGAAAAATTAGCAGCATCTGCCGAAGAATCAGCCAATATGATCTCGGGTTTAATCATTGATGGTTTGGTTAAGTCAAAATGAGTGAAAAAAAGAACATAAGAATTGCAAATTGCAGTGGTTATTATGGAGATAAGCTTTCAGCTGCCAGAGACCTGGTTGAAGGAGGTCCAATAGACGTCCTAACCGGTGACTACTTGGCTGAACTTACGATGGGTATCCTTTACTCACAGAGACTTAAGCGGGGAGAAGATAAGGGTTTTGTTGGAACATTTCTCAAACAATACAAAGACATTGCAAAAATTTGTCAATCAAAAGGAATCAAAATTGTCGTTAATGCTGGAGGATTGAACCCCCAATCAATGGCTACTCAATTGAATGCAATCAACGAGGAGCTATCCATAGATTTGAAAGTGGCATACATTGATGGAGACGACATATCTAGCGATATCAAATCGTTTCAAGATCAAGGCGAAGAATTCATTCATATCGACAAGAATCAACCTTTAAAATCCTCCAATTGTCAGATTCTCACGGCAAATATTTATTTAGGCGCTTGGGGAATTGTCAAAGCTCTTGATTTGGGCGCAGACGTAGTCATTTGTCCAAGGGTAACCGATGCTTCATTGGTGATCGGTCCTGCCGCTTGGAAATTTAAATGGAAAAGGAATGATTATCACAAACTGGCAGGAGCACTTGCTGCTGGGCACATCATCGAATGCGGTGCTCAAACCACGGGCGGTAATTATGCTTTTTTTGAAGAAGTAGAAACATTTAAAGACATTGGATATCCCATTGCTGAAGTATACGAAGACGGTTCGTTTATTGTCACCAAACATCAAAACACAGGAGGAATGATTTCAGAAGGCACAGTCACTGCACAATTACTCTATGAGATTTCTTCTCCGGATTACATCAATCCTGATGTCATTGGCCATTTTGATTCTCTTGTACTTGAAGATCTTGGCAAAGACAGAGTATTGGTATCGGGTTGTACTGGTGAAGCACCAAATGATTCGCACAAAGTCTGTATCAATCTAGCAGGGGGATATCGAAACGGAATGGAGTTGATTTTGACTGGACTCGATATCGAGAAAAAAGCAGAAACATTTGTAACGGCATTATTTGATTTATTGGGTGGAAAAGAGCAATTCGATGATGTCACCATTGATTTGCATCGAACGGATAAAATAGATCCAATGACCCATGAAGAAGCAATGGCAATTTTAAGGATTGATCTCAAATCAAAAGATCCAAAGTTGGTGGGAAGGTTATTTACAGCAAAGATCATTGAGCTTGCATTGGCCAATTATCCAGGTTTCTTTTCCAAGACACCCCCTGGCCCAGGAACTCCATTTATTCGTTATTGGCCAGCTCTTATCGATTCTAAGCATGTCTATGAAAAGATTCATTTCTCAGGCGAAGAGCATATGATTCGTCCAACTTGCATAGATTATCCTGACCAAATGACAAAAAGAAATATAGTAAATATAGAAATTGAGAAGGCGAGTTATGATGAGCATGAAAATATTCCACTGGGGCGAATCATTGGCGCGAGATCGGGAGACAAGGGCGGTTGTGCAAACTTGGGCGTATGGACAAAAACAAATGAAGCGTATTCCTTCATCTATCATTACTTGACGGTTGAGCAATTAAGAAAACTTCTACCCGATTTAAATGACTATGAGATCGAGAGATATGACTTCCCCAACATCAAATCGCTCAATTTTTATATCAAGGGGATATTAGAGGATGGCGCCTCATCAAATACAAAAGTGGACGCCCTCGCCAAATCATTAGGAGAGTATTTAAGGGCAAAATATGTCAATGTTCCTAAACAACTATTGAACGGAGATAATGATGACTGATCAAATTATGCCACCTGAAAAGTATGTGTTTGAGACCACTTTAGTAGAACAGTCGGGTCACATTCTCACCATTACTCTAAACAGGCCCGAAAAAAAGAATGCCATCAATGATGTCATGTCTAATGAAATCATTTATGCACTGACCTATGCCAAACAATCAGACAACATCAGAGTCATAAAGATTCAAGCCAATGGAGATGTCTTTTGTGCAGGCGGCGATTTAAAGAACATGTGGTCAAAGAAAGACGACACCAGCTCTTCGGTTCCAAAACTTGGAGACGTTGAAGACATCAGTCTCCTCATTCGCAATTTGAATAAGCCAGTGGTTTGTAAGATTCAAGGCAATGTTTTGGCAGGTGCATTAATGATTGTTTGCAATGCGACACATGCAATAGCGGCAAGCAATGTCACGTTTGCAGCACCAGAAATCAAGAGAGGAATATGGCCATTTATGGTCATGGCTGGACTCTTTAGGGTGATGCCTAAAAGACAGGGTCTAGATTTTATAATGAGAGGCGAGAGCATCGATGCACTGACGGCAGAAAAATACGGGCTGATTAATCACCATGTTTCTGTATCTGAACTCGATAACACCGTTGATCTTTTGGTTTCATCGCTTGTCAAACTGCCACCCAATACAATGAAGATGGGACTGGCAGCTTACAACAAGCAAGATCAAATGGACTTTGATGAAGCACTTCCTTTCTTAAGAGAACAGATTAAGCTTTGTATCGATAGCAATGATGCAAAAGAAGGCATACAGGCATTTATAGATAAAAGACAACCCAGTTGGATGGAGGATAAAGATGAATCTTGATTTTGGAAATGAGTATGAAGATTTTAGAAATGAGGTCAAAGCCTTCTGTGAAGAATTTAATGGCATTCATGTAACCGGGAGTTTATATAACTATGAGTCGGTCATTGATCCCAATGAGAAGCCAAAGATTGAAATGAACGTGAAAGAGTGGCAAAAGGTTCTCATCGATAAGGGCTATCATGTAAGACACATTCCTAAAGAATATGGCGGTTTTGGAGGGGAGCTTGATATTGTAAAAAATGTCATCATTACCGAAGAATTCTCTAAATCTAAAATTCCAACAGGGGTAGGGGGTCAAGGCATCGATTTTTTGGTTCCAACACTGATGGAAATGGGGACAGAGGAACAAAGACAAAAGTATATTCGCCCGGCACTCTATCTCGATGACATATGGTGTCAAGGATACTCAGAACCAAATGCCGGCAGCGACTTAGCCAGCCTTCAGACAAAAGGCGAGTTGGTTGGCGATGAATGGATAATCAATGGCCAAAAGATTTGGACCAGTACTGCAAAGTATGCACAAATGATGTTCTGTTTGGTGAGAACAGAGCCCAATGCGCCCAAACATCAAGGCATCAGTTATTTGCTCATTCCAATGGATACACCTGGCATTGAGGTCAGACCATTGGTTGACATGACTTTGGATGCTGGGTTCAACGAAGTTTTTTTCACGGATGTCAGAATTCCTGCTGAAAACATCGTTGGGAAGAGGGGGCAAGGATGGCTTGTCGCAAACAAAACTCTCGTTCATGAGAGAGGATCTTTGGGAGATCCAAACAAGATGATCAGGCGATACGATAAACTCGTCAATCTCATGAAGAGTGAAATCCTTGATGGCGTTCGAATTATTGATAAGCCTGTTTATCGCGATCGATTAATGAAGATACAGGGAAAAATACTTGCATTGAAATCACATGGACTCAGACTTTTGTCTGGCCGCTTGAACAAAGGGCAGGATTTAAATCTAGCAACGATGATAGTTAAGCTCTACGGCACAGAGATGAGATACGAACTTGAATCATTGGCAATCGATGCAATGGGTGAGATAGGAACACTTTATGAAAACAGTCCGCATCTCAGGGATAACGGAGGATGGCAATATGCCTATATGTATTACTTAGGATTAATCATTGGCGGCGGAACCAGCCAGATTCAAAAGAATATTATTTCCGAAAGAGGCTTAGGCCTTCCTAAAGAACCAAAGATTCAAGGAGTATAAGCATGTATTTTGGATTATCAGAAGAGCAGCAATTCTTTCAAGAGAGCATCAATAAATTCCTAGAAGACAATGTGACCGTCGATGCTTTAAAGGCATACAGAACCGGTGAGAATAAAGTCTTAACCAAAACTGTTTACAACGGTCTAAATGAGCTTGGCCTTAGCAGTCTTATCGTACCAGAGGCATTCGGTGGTCTTGGACTCGATTCATTGTTTGCAATCAGTGTTTCAGAATCGCTTGGAAAAGGCGTCGCACCGTACCCATTCATTGGATCATTTCTAATCGCACCATTTTTAATCGATCAACTTGGTAATGAAAGCCAGAAAGAAAAATATCTGCCTGGTATTGCAACGGGTGAGAATCGATTTGGAGTCGCTTTATCGGAAATAACCGGAAGACGTATCGATTCAAGCATTGAATATTCCAAGCAACGACTCAATGGCAGTAGCTTGTTCGTGATGGATGACATTGAGTGTACTCATTATTTAATTGTCGATTCTGATGCCGGTGTTCACATCATTGATGCTTCCAATGTGAACTTGGAGAGAGTTCATTTAAATACTGTGGATGTGACATCGTTTGTCAGTGAGCTGATTTTCAATGGCATTGAGACAGAGGTTTTGAACAATGATTCTGATAATATCGAAATTGTAAATCAAGCAATTGATCTTGGACGAATTGCACTTGCAGCCAATACGCTTGGAGCTGCTCAATGCATGTTGGATCAATCCATTGAGTATGCAAAAGAAAGAAAACAGTTCGGCAGACAAATTGGCTCATTTCAAGCGGTAAAACACATGTGTGCTCAAATGGCATCGGATTTAGAACCTTGTTATTCATTGGTTTGGTATGCAGCACATGCCATGGATCATATTCCAGGTGAGTCTCATCTGATGGCATGCCAAGCGAAAGCTCACTTATCTGAAGTTGGAGCCTCCATTGCAAAAACAGCAACGGAAGTTCATGGAGGCATGGGATTTACAGACGACTTGGGATTGCATTATTGGTTTAAAAGAATCGGACTCAATCGGCAATTATTAGGAAGTCCAGACTTGTTGAGAGAAGAGGCTGCAAAAGCTCAGGGTATTTAATTAATATTGCATTTCCAGGAACTCTTCTTTTTTTAAGTAACTGCATTCACTGACCCATCGATCGAGAATTTGATTTTCATTTGAAAGCATTGTGCCACTTTGCCTCATCGTATTTTTATCGAGCACAAAGATACTCATTGGATTACCCATTTCATTCCAGGCAATATTTTTCTGGTTATTCATCACCAATGAATTTATGACAGAAGATTTCTCACCCAAGTCCCACTTTTGAATGTTATCTTCTGGTGCGATTGACCAATAAAAATTCTTCTCCAAAGAATCATTTGCATAACGACACTGAAGATACTGAGTCTCTTCAGACGCAGAAACCTGAGCAAAAGATACAAAGGTTATTGAAATCAATAAAAAGGATTGTTTTTTCATAATGATTAATCTTATCTAAAAAAACACTCAAATTATCAAATTTTATGTAATTTATTCAAACCATAGAAAATGACCCGAGAACCCCATATTCATTGGCTTTTTGTCATTAAAGCAACAGATTTAAGCATAAATAATAAATATCGTGCTTTGATATACCTCAAAATGTTGGCAATATTAGTCATACAAACATGTAATTACGTTAACTATAAGGGGGAATCCATATGAAACGTATTATGCAATCAACTCTTGCGTTTGCAATTGCTATGACATTCAGTGTTGTAACGGTTAAAGCTCAAGAATTAGAAGAAATTATCGTAACAGCAACAAAGAAAGAAGAGAGTCTTCAAGACATCTCGGTTTCTGTAACCGTTGTTGATGGCGAATTGATTGAGAAAGCTGCGATTAACTCGTTGCAAGATCTTGGTCGATACGTACCAAACTTTTCAGTATCTGAAAATGCGATATCAACAATAGCAACAATGAGAGGAATCTCGATTGGTGCAAACCAATCCTTTGAACAATCTGTCGGCTTATTTGTAGATGGTGTTCATTTGCCCAAAGGTCGTCAATTCCGAACCGGTCTTTTTGATGTTGAGCGTGTTGAGGTACTAAGAGGTCCGCAAGGAACTTTGTTTGGTAAGAATACACTCACTGGAGCAATCAATGTCATATCAGCAAAACCAGTCATTGGGGCAGATGATATTTCGGGACGTGTTTCAATTGCAGCATCCGATGAAGATAGCGGCACAGAAATTGAAGGACATCTAAATATACCTCTCTCCGACTCTTTTGCTGTCAGACTGGCATTCCAAGATCGTGACAACGATGGATTGCTTACAAATCTATATAACAATTCAACCGGTCCTACTGCCGATGAAACCATGTTAAGACTCAGTGCTTCTTATCAACCAAATGATGATTTAAGAATTGATTTTAAACACACAGATGGCGATCACGTAAGAACTGGTAGTACTTCAACGCCATGGACATTTGATCAAGCAATGCCTCCAACACCGACATCCGGTCTTGGTTTTGCGGTTATGGGTATATTCTACCCTCAGTATGCCTCTGTTGTAGGTACGGGTAATCAATACACCGATGAAAATCTTGGTTTTGGGACTACACAAGTTTTAGGTAACAATCCTCAAGGTACGGTTACCAATACTCAAGATACATCCATTAATCTCAGTCTTGATATGGACAATGGCATGAACCTCAGCATGGTGGTTGGTAGCAATTCATACGACTACGTCGATGGATTGGATGCCGATTATGGTCCGCTAATTCTTGTATCAAGAGACGATTGGTCAGAATATGAAAAAGACAGTTTTGAATTAAGATTGTCATCGGATCAGAGTCAATCAGTCAGATGGACTGCAGGTTTCTATTGGGATTCTCAAATGCAGGACATTGATCGTGAAGTCCACATTGACGGAAACCTCGGTGGAGTGGGTACACAGTTATTTCAAGCTGGAATACTTCCAACCACAACTATCTTTGCATTGACTCCAGCACAAGCAGCGGGAGTAGGATTAGTTAACGTACTTCCTTTCCCTTGGGCATCGCCTCATGGAATCACGTATTTCCCTGGCATGCCACTTGTAGCTAACCCTGGCTGTGAATACGGAAAATTGTTGACTGGTTTTGGTTTGGGTAGTTTCCCTCCTTGTGCATTCCAGACACAATTCAACCAAATCAGTCGTTTGAGTAACTGGACACAAGATACAGACGCAAAAGCGGTCTTTGGTCAAGTCAGTATGGATATCGGTGGCGATATGGAATTGATCATGGGTGTTCGTTATGTCCGTGAGAGAAAAGCGATTGATGCAGACGTTTGCGTCGGTCAGGACACATTGGGTATCAGCAATTGCGCTGGGACCACAACGAACCCTTATCCTGTTGTGCAAGCAATCTTAGCTGCGACATTTGATACGCATGCTCATGAGTTCTATGGTATTGAAAGAGAAACCGAACACTGGCTGCCTTCTATTCAATTGGAGAAACGATTGAATGACGCCAATATGATCTATTTCAGTTACAACCAAGGTTATAAGTCTGGTGGCTTTAATGCAGCAGACGATCAGAACCCAGCGTTTAAATTGGTAAATGGTGTTGTAACAGCACAAAGAACCACACCTGGAATAGGATTTGAATACGACGATGAAACAGCCGATTCAATTGAGATCGGTGGTAAGCACACATTGGCTTCTAACTTAAGATTGAACTGGGCATTAGCTCATGCAAATTATGATGATCAACAAGTCTCCACGTTCCAAGGAACAGGTTTTGTTGTTGGTAATGCCGCAACTTCTACGGTAAACACGCTAGAGATGGATTTGCTTTGGCAAGCCACTGAGAACTTAAGAGTTGCTGCCTCTGCTGCGTGGTTGGATCCAAAGTACGATGAGTTTCTAACCGGTGCATGTACTGAGGTTCAGTATGCCTATTTCAGAGGCGTTGCAGGTCCTGCGAATGGTTATGATGCTAAAGCACTAACGAGTGCTGTATACGGTCAAAATCTAACGACACCTGATGGTAAATGTAGAGTCGTTTGGAATGGTGCCGGTTCATATGCAGGCGGTAACCAAGATCTATCTAACCAATGGAATGGTAGTGCCAAGTACAGTGGTTCCATCATCGTGGACTACACCAATACACTTGCTAATGGAATGGAGTTTTTCGCGAGTGTCGATATGCAGATGAGCGATACCTTTATCGGTACCGGTGATCTTGACCCAATCGATACACAAGAGAAGTTCGAGCTATTCAATGCAAGAATTGGCCTTAGAGGCGAAGCTTGGGAATTGATGATGTATGGAAACAACATCAGCGATGAACTCTATGCGATCGGTATGTATGACACCCCGCTATTAGCTGGTGGTCACCATATTTATCAAGGCAATGGAAGAGTTGTAGGTGCAAGACTGACTTACGACTTCTAAGCTAAACTTAAATAGTAATTAAAGAGGCGATATTTTATCGCCTCTTTTTTTTGTATAATTGATTCATGAAATTTGATTCCGGAACAATGATTAAAAATCCCGCTGAAGGCGGACCTGTCTTTAAAGCACTCGAAGATGCAGGATTTGACGGTGCCTATACATGGGAGGGTCCTCATGACCCTTTCTTGCCCCTAGTTTCTGCAGCTATGTCCACAAAAAAGATAGAACTGCTCACATCGATAGCAGTTGCTTTTGCTAGGAACCCTATGAACCTGGCTAACATTGCATACGATCTAAATCTGCTTTCTAAAGGGCGATTTATATTGGGTCTTGGTTCACAAATTAGACCACACATCACAAAACGATTTTCAATGCCATGGTCAAAGCCAGCAGCAAGAATGGAAGACATGGTCAATGCAATAAAATCAATACTCAATGCTTGGCAAACAGGATCAAGACTGGAACATCTCGGTGAGTTCTATACACATACATTGATGACACCTCTGTTCAACCCAGGCCCCAATCCTCATGGAATACCTAAAATATATGTTGCAGCTGTAGGGCCTCTTATGACAAAAGCAGTTGCTAGAAGTGCAGATGGACTCTTGGCACATCCCTTTAGTTCACCGAAGTATCTCAAAAACATTACGTTGCCAAATATTGATGAGGGACTGCAATCATCAAACAGAACTCGCACAGAATTTGACTTATCCATTGCAATCATGACGGGCATTGGTGCCAATGAGGAGTCTCACAAAAAAGCAGTTAGAGCTTGCAGAGATCAAGTTGCATTTTATGCCTCAACACCCAATTACAAAGCAGTTTTAGAGCAACACGGTTATGAAGATTTAAGTGAAGAGCTTAACCGTTTATCGAAAGCAGGTCAGTGGAAAGAGATGGGAGATGCCATAGACGATGAAGTACTCAATACATTTGCAGTCATCTCTGAAGATCCTGATGAACTTGCGAAGGAAATCATGAGACGATACGGGAACCAAGGTCAACGAATTGCACCGATACTGTATTCCGGTGAACTGGAATTGATGCCACCCGTATTAGAGGCTCTTAAAAGTAATTCCTTGTGAGTATTTAGTCGAAATTGGGCTCTCTTTTTTCAAAAAAAGCTTGAATGGCTTCCAGACTGTCTTTTGAACCATGGAGGGTATTGTTTGCTTCTGCTTCTTGTTCGAAGACTGACTCATAATCATTGGTCATAGCCATTCTCATGACTCTCTTTGTTTCCCTGAGAGATTGAGACGATTTTTTAGACAATGATTCCGCCCATTTTAGTGATGCATGCATTAATTGATCATGAGGCACTACTTTATTGGCAAGCCCCAATTCTAAGCATCTCTTTGCACTTACATTGTTTCCTTCAATGGCCATTTGGTAAGCCAATCGGTATCCAACTGTTCGAGTAAGCAGCCAGTTGAGACCCCCATCAGGGATCAAAGCAATGTTTACAAATGCCTGTTTGATGTAAGCATCTTCTGACATCACAACCAGATCACATGCCAATGCAAATGCAGACCCTATGCCAGCGG
>ERZ802830.4108-NODE-4108-length-11856-cov-10.482_pt1 | contig 11856 bp, 10 predicted proteins | sample MGYA00345654_ERZ802830 | MGnify/ENA primary metagenome ERZ802830 (study PRJEB30503, sample SAMEA104212375) | marine metagenome | biome: Westerlies Biome; feature: [SRF] surface water layer (ENVO:00010504) within the epipelagic zone...; material: water... | reverse complement strand
CATTATCGGTAGCGCTCTTCATTGCCACCATCTTGGCAGCTTGCTCACACGCTATGTTTTCTATCACAGATTGATAGAGAAGAGATTCGATATATCTCTCCATTAAACCATCTAGTAAAACCCTTGAGTCATCGGGTTCGTATATATAGTCCCATCTAGGTGCATCTTTACCCGACTCTTCTTCACTTGCGTCATCTATCTTGCTTAGGGGTAAAAGTTGATTGATTTCTGGTTGTTGAGTCATGGTGTTGACGAAGGTATTGCTTGCAAGATAAACCTTGTCTATCTCACCTTCTGAAAAAGCATCTAAGAGAATTTTCATAGATCCAACAAGCTGCTCTATAGAAGGGTCGTCTCCGAGTTTTTCTGTAACTGAGATTACATTGCCTCCGAAAGATCTGAAAAAAGATTGTGCTTTTGTTCCAATTAAAGAATAACTAATTTCTTTACCAGAAGACGCCTGCTCTGAAGCAAAGCGAGTAACGTCTCTTAATAGGTTGGCATTGAGACCACCACAAAGTCCTTTGTCTGAGCTAACCACTATTATTGCAATCTTCTTAGTCTCCCTTTCCTCCATATACTTTGGTTTGTACTCTGGTTGCCCTTTTGCGAGGTGACTAATTACACTCAACATACGATCTCGATAAGGCCTGCCTTTCAACATCTTCTCTTGTGTTTTTTTCATTTTGCTAACAGCAACTTTCTCCATTGCACTGGTAATTTTTTGCGTATTACCTATGCTGGCGATTTGTACTTTTATTTCCTTACTGTTAGCCATAAAAAATTACCAAGTTTGGGTCTCCATGAACTTATCTAAAGCATCTTTAAAGGCACTTTGGATATCATCGCCGTATTCTCCGGTTGCGGATACTTTGTCCATAAGTTCTTTGTGTTCAGAATTCATATATGCCAGTAAACTTTTCTCAAAATCTCTGATTTTTTCGACCTCTACCTTCATTAGGTATCCTTCGTTTGCTGTATAAAGCATGAGACCCATTTCAGCTACAGACATAGGCGAGAATTGATCCTGCTTTGTGAGTTCCGTTACTCTCACACCATGCTCTAACTGTTCTTTGGAAGCCTCATCCAGATCTGAAGCAAACTGAGCAAATGCTTCTAACTCTCTGTATTGAGCTAATGCAGTTTTAATTCCGCCACCAAGTTTTTTAATGATGGGTACCTGGGCTGCACCACCAACCCTTGATACTGATATACCGGGATCCATAGCTGGCTTTAACCCGGAACTAAACAAAGATGACTCTAGGAAAATTTGACCGTCTGTAATAGAGATTACGTTTGTAGGTACGAACGCCGATACATCTCCGGCCTGTGTTTCAATAATAGGAAGGGCTGTTAATGATCCTGTTTTGCCTTTAACTTCACCGTTAGTATGTTTTTCTACATACTCTTCGTTTACTCGCGCTGCTCTTTCTAGAAGTCTTGAGTGTAAATAGAAAACATCACCTGGATAAGCCTCCCTTCCTGGAGGTCTTCTTAATAGTAATGACATTTGTCTATAGGCTACAGCCTGTTTAGATAAGTCATCATAAATTATTAAAGCGTCTTCACCTTTATCTCTAAAATACTCACCCATAGAGCAAGCAGCAAAAGGTGCGATGTACTGCATGGGTGCTGGATCTGCTGCACCAGCGACAACAACAATAGTATTTTCCATTGCTCCGTACTGCTCAAGAGTTCTGACCACTTGGGCAATAGAGGATTGTTTCTGGCCTATAGCCACATAAATACATTTAACACCGGTGTCTTTTTGGTTAATGATTGCATCGATAGCAATTGCCGTTTTACCGGTTTGTCTGTCACCAATAATTAACTCACGCTGACCTCTTCCGATGGGCACCATACTGTCAACAGCCTTTATGCCAAGCTGAACAGGCTGATCAACTGATTTTCTAGAAATCACACCCGGAGCAACCTTTTCAACCGGAGCAGTCATGTCTGTTTGGACTTCACCTTTACCATCTATTGGGGCTCCCAGAGAATCTACTACCCTTCCCATAAGCGCTTCGCCTACAGGTACCTCAAGAATTCTACCGGTACATTTGGCCGATCCTCCTTCTGCAAGGAGTTTGTAGTCTCCTAAAATAACAGCACCCACAGAATCAACTTCGAGGTTAAGGGCCATTCCCATAACTCCATGCTCAAATTCTATAAGCTCTCCATTCATAACTTCACCTAGGCCGTGTATTCTTGCAATACCGTCAGCCAAGAAAACGATTGTGCCTTCATTGCTTGGAGTGGAGGCAGTATCAAGCGCATCAATCTTCTGTTTGATGACCTGACTAATTTCTGATGGGTTTAATTCTTCCATTGTATTATTTGATTTGGTTTCTTAATTTTTCAAGTTTTCCTTTAATGCTGTAATCAGTAACTTCATCACCACATTTGATCGAAAAACCACCTATTAAACTATTGTCGATAACTTGCTCTACCGCCAAAGATTCTCCGTATCGACCCTTAAGTGAATCGGTAACCTTTTCTAGCTGTTCTGCCGATAGCTCAAAGGCAGAAGTGATTAAAACATCACTTGAACTGTTCGTGCCCGAGAGGAGCTTTCTGTACTCCTTAGATACATGAGGGATCAAAGATAATCTTTTTGACTCCCCAAGGACTCTAACAAAGTTATTTGTTTTGCTTTCAATTTGGCCTTCGAATAAAGATAAAAATACTTCTGTTTTTTCCTTATAAGCCAACTTAGGAGAATCTATAAGCATCTGTACTTCTGGAGTCTCTAGCGCAAGCTCTAATTGCTCAAGATCTGCTTCCCACCCTTCTGAATGGTCGTAGATTGCTTGTGCGTAGGGTCTTGCTATGGTCTCAAAATTCAAAGTTATAACTCCTGGGCTATTTCATCAATTAGTTGTGAGTTCTTGTCTTTGTCTATCTCTGAGCCTAGTATTTTCTCTGCACCGGCAACGGCTAAAGCTGCCACTTCAGATCTCAGTTCTTCTTTCGTTCTTTTCGCTGCCTGGTCGAGGTCACTTTGTGCTGACACTTTTATTCTTTCAGCCTCCTCATGAGCACTAGACTTAGCATCTTCAACAAGCTGATTAGCTCTAGCGTTAGCCTGATTTACCAAGTCAGCAGCTTCTTTTTTTGCTTCCTCTAAAATCTCTGCCTTTTGCAAATGAGCTTCATCCAGCTCTCGCTTACCCCTGCTTGCAGCCTCTAATCCATCAGAAATTTCTTTCTCTCTTTCTTCAAGAGCTTCGAGGATGTAGGGCCATACATACTGCATGGTAAACCACACAAAAAACACAAAGGCCAGTAGTTGGCCAAATAATGTGGCGTTAAAATTCATTCAAAAACTCCGAGCTTATTATTTATGTGAATAAGAATAAAAGACCGATAGCCAATGAAACGATGGGTATCGCATCCACCAACCCCATACCGATTAACAATTGAGTAAACAGGTACGGCTGAAGTTCAGGCTGTCTGGCAATTCCTTCAAGGTATTTTGCAGTAATTAGACCAACACCGATTCCAACGCCTATAGCGCCTCCTCCTGTTAGTAGGGCTCCTGCGACCCTTCTTATAGCTTCTGCTTCTTCCATTTTATTCTCCTTAGATAAAAATTAATGATGCTCGTGTGCCTGCTGCAGATAAACGAGCGTTAAAACCATAAACAAAAATGCTTGTAGTACGACAACTAGAATGTGAAAAACTGCCCAAATGAAGTTTAGGGCCAAGCCGGCGACCCCTGCCAAAACTCCTGTGAAAGAACTAAAAAATCCACCAAAAAATAAGGCGATAAGAATAAAGATCATTTCACCTGCGAACAAGTTTCCATAGAGCCTCAGACCGAGAGCTAATTGTTTCGCGTAGAACCCTGGTATTTCAAAGATGACGTTGATCGGTGCCATCCATTTCCCGTAGGGTTGAAATGTCAGTTCAGCTAAAAAACCCCCAAGGCCTTTGTTTTTAATGCTGTAGTAATGAATCAATATTAAAACACCGAGAGCCATTCCCATTGGGGCATTGATATCAGCCACTGGAAGAACTTTAAAATAATGTATTGCTCCACCCTCGGCATTGGGTGCCGCAAATCCATTCGCTATCCATGGCACCAAATCAATAGGGATAAGGTCCATCAAATTCATCAAAAAAACCCAGACAAAAATAGTAAGGGCAAGAGGGCCCATTAAAGGGTTTTTATCGGCAGTAAAATTGTCTTGTACTTGATCTCTTACCAGTGTCACGAGGTACTCAACGGCATTTTGTACCCTACCTGGTTTCGAAGAGCTGGCATTTTTAGCCACTCTTCTCATAAAAAATATCATGCCAAGGCCCAGAAGAACAGACATAAAAAGGGTATCAACTTGGAATGCCCAAAACCCCATTTCGCTGATATTACAGCTAGCTTCTGTTCCTGCTACTTGGCTCTTTCCGTGGACTTCTGCGAAGCTCCAGGTACCGTCAGGACACTTACCATATGTCAAGTTGGTAAGGTGGTGTTCTATGTAATCTGTTGAGTTTAGTTCTTTACTAGCCATCAGGATTTTATTGGGCGCGGCAATTATAGTTACCCAAGGCCTAGAGTGAAAGAAGAATTTGTTACTTTTTTAAGATTTAATTTTATCAAGCACGCCTTGCAGGGTGTCTAAATTTTTAAAGCTTACTATTAACTTACCTTTGCCCTTCTGATTGTGCTTTATTTCCACGGGCGATCCCAGAATTTCAGATAGCTCCCTTTCTAAAGAGATTGTGTTTGGATCTTTGTTTATTTTTGATTTGTTTGAAGTTTTTTTACCCCCAGAAAGGGTGCCGACCATGGCCTCACACTCTCTAACAGACAGAGACTCGGCAACCACCCTTTTAGCGCATTGAAGCTGCTCTTCTTCGCCAAGCGTTAAAAGAGATCTGGCGTGGCCCATTTCCAATTTGCCATCTTCTAGCATGCCTTGAACTTCTGAAGAAAGTGTCAACAACCTTAATAAGTTGGTAACTGTGGATCTGGACTTGCCTACAGAGAGGCCCAGTTCCTCTTGAGATAAATTAAACTCACGTTGAAGCCTCAAAAGTCCCCTTGCTTGGTCTAGGGCATTAAGGTCTTCTCTTTGAAGGTTTTCAATTAGGGCTATTTTAGCTGTTTCGTCATTATTAAGATCTCTGATAATGGCGGGAACGGTATCGACACCTGCCATTTGTGCCGCTCTCCACCTTCTCTCGCCTACAACTATCTCAAACCTTCCTGATGCCAATCTTCTTACAACCAAAGGCTGCAGAACACCCTGTTCTTTTATGCTTTTAGAGAGCTCTTCTAGAGTAGACTTGTGCATCTTTGTTCGGGGCTGATATTGTCCCGGCGCCAGTTCGTCAACCGAAACCTGTGTTACTGATAAACCCTCAGGTTTTGGTCGATCGCCTAACAGTGAATCGAGTCCTGTGCCGAGGCTAGACTTGTCTTTGTTCATTGCTGTTCTCGGTATATTTTTCTTCCATTTTGCCTATAAGCTCTCCGGCTAGTGCGAGATAGGCCAACGACCCTTTGGCGTTTGGTTCGTATGATAGGGCAGACTTACCAAAACTTGGGGCCTCTGCTAATTTTATATTTCTTGGTATGACGGTTGAGTACAGTTCTGCTGAAAAGTGTTTTTGAAGCTCTCCGGTTACCTGTTGTCCAAGCTTATTACGGGGGTCAAACATGGTTCTTACAACCGCCTTTAGCTCTAGGTTGTGGCCCGTACTGTTGTTGAGTTCGTTAACTGTTTCTAACAGCCCAGCGAGGCCCTCAAGAGCAAAATATTCGCACTGCATAGGCACCAATAAATCTTTCGCCGCCCTTAGTCCGTTCAGTGTTAAGAGATTCAGCGACGGGGGACAATCAATAATAATGTAATCGTATTTTTCTTTTATGTCGGCCAAATAATTTAGCAGGGCCCTTTCTTGGCCTCCTCCCCCTCTCAAAAAAGACTCAGCCGCTATCAGCTCGGGGCCAGAAGGCATTAGGTCGTATCCGAGCTCAGTGGCGAAAATAATATCCCCCTGAATCCCCATGAGGGCGGCAGCAGAGCCTTTGTTTTGGTCACATTTTTTTAAGCCCGAGCCTGTTGTTGCATTTGCTTGCGGATCAAGATCTACAAGAAGAACAGATCTTTTCATGGCGCACAAAGAGGCTGCCAAATTAACGGCAGTCGTTGTCTTTCCAACCCCGCCCTTTTGGTTTGCTATAACTAAAGTATTAACCATTATTTCGTTCTGCTTCTATTGTAACCAAGATACGCGTCTTGTCCTTCGCTTTTGATGGAAATTTATCAATTTTTTTAACCACGTATCCTGGTGGAATGTTTTCTTCGTTAAATTGCTCTTGGGTTTTCATTAGTCTCAGCAGAATGTTGGGTTGATTTAAAAAGTTTTTTGATAGCCCCACAACAAATTCTGTTGTTCCAACAGCCCTGCAAACGATATCAAAACTCTCTGGCAAGTCTTTAGGGCCCAGGTCTTCCAGCCTCTCATTGATTGCGGTTGCGTTGGGTAGGTTGAGGCGAGATATTGTGTTAAGCAAAAAAGAGGACTTTTTAGAGTTGCTTTCTACAAGGTAAAGCTCTTTATCTGGGTTTGTTATTGCCAAAGGTAGGCCCGGGAGTCCTCCGCCACTCCCCAAATCAACCACATTCTTATTAAGGTGTGGTGCAATGACCAAAGAGTCTTGGATATGCTCTTCAATGTTATTTATTTGGCTTTTTGAAACAAGGTTGTGGGTTTTATTCCAGGCGGCGAGGAGTGATTTATATTCTGCGATTAATTCTGTCTGATTGCTATCCAACGGCTCTCCTTTCCTTTTTTAGGTGGACCATTAAAAGAGAAATTGCAGCCGGTGTTACCCCAGGAAGTCTTGATGCTCTTGCCAACGTCTCTGGCTTGGCTTCTGATAGTTTTTGTTTCACTTCATTGGACAGGCCCACCACCCGAGTATAGTCAATGTGGCCCGGTATTGGTGTATTCTCGTTTCTTTGTAGTCTTTCAATGTCGGTTTTTTGTCTTTTTATGTATCCTTCATACTTTATTGATGCCTCGACTTCGTCCACCGCATTAAGAGCTAAGCTTTCTTTTCCTTGGGGCAGGTGGGCATGTAAGACCCTAGGTCTTTTCAGTGCCTCATAAAGGCTGATGTTGTTGGAAACCTTCTCCCCGGAAAGACTCTGTAACTTCTTGGCTTCGGGTGAGTTTGGTTTTAGTTTTTGTTTTTTTAGGCGCTCTAATTCTTTTGTGGTTGTCTCTTTCTTTAAAAGATATTTTTGCCAGAGCTCGTCTGAAACAATACCCATCTCCCTTCCTTTCTCAGTAAGGCGCATGTCTGCATTATCTTCCCTTAAAATCAGCCTGTATTCAGCTCTGCTTGTAAACATTCTGTATGGTTCTTTTGTTCCAAGACTAACCAGATCATCAATTAAAACCCCGATATACGCCTCATCTCTTTTTAACTCGAAGACGCCCTTGTTTTTGGTTTTTAGAGCAGCATTTATACCAGCTACAATGCCTTGTGCTGCTGCCTCTTCATATCCTGTTGTGCCATTTATTTGTCCTGCGAAATAAAGCCCTCCAATTGCCCTCGTTTCTAGTGAATGTTTTAATCCAGTGGGGTCGAAATAATCATACTCAATAGCGTAACCGGCTCGAACTATTTTTGCTTGTTCAAAACCTTTTATAGAGGAAATTAAAGCTTTTTGAGCCTTGAGAGGTAGGCTGGTAGATATACCGTTAGGATAAATGAGGTCAGAATTAAGACCCTCTGGTTCTGCAAAAATCTGGTGTGAGTCGCGTTCTGAAAATCTCATTACTTTGTCTTCTATAGAAGGACAATATCTGGGTCCCACACCTTCGATTACCCCCGAATACATTGGAGACTCGTCGAGATGGTCCAAAATAATTTGATGGGTTTCTTTGTTGGTTCGTGTCATGTAACAGTCTAACTGCAAGGGTCTGTCTTCTTCTTTAGAGGTATAAGACAGTAGTGGTGTGGGCAAGTCACCCGGTTGAGGGGTGAGAGCAGACCAATCAATTGAGTTTTTATCCAATCTCGGTGGGGTTCCTGTTTTGAGCCTTCCAACTTTCAAGTTCAAGCCTCTTAGTTTTTTTGCAAGCTGGTCGCTAGAGGGGTCGCCAACCCTTCCTCCTGATGATTGTTCAAGGCCGGTGTGCATAACACCACCGAGAAATGTTCCGGTTGTTAAGATAACTGAATCAGAAAAGAACTCTTCGCCTTTCTCTGTAATGATCGACTTTATAGTTGAATCTTCTATCCCCAAATCAACTACCGACCCTTCGATGATGGAGAGGTTTGGAGAAGCACAAAGTAATTCTTGGATGGCCTTTTTATAGAGCTCCCTGTCTGTCTGAACTCTGGTTGCCCTTACTGCCTGACCTTTGGTTGAATTTAAAACGCGATAATGAATTCCAGCTTTATCGGTGGCTCGAGCCATTAAACCACCCAACGCATCTACTTCTTTGGCAAGGTGGCTTTTTCCAATTCCCCCTATTGCAGGGTTGCAGGACATTTCTCCGATCTTAGACTTGTCGTGAGTCACTAAGGCGGTTTTCACACCTGAACGAGACGCTACTTCAGCAGCCTCCACACCGGCATGACCTCCACCAATCACAATTACATCGAACTTATTCACAACTTATAAAAATTATTTTATTTTTCTAGATATATATATTTTATATTAATTTATTATTATTAGGGTTGCAGGTGTCTGTGGGTAACCGCTCTAAACCCTAGTGCCAGTTGGGCAAAGTCGTGCACACAAAACTGTATAAAACCAATTCAAATATTATTTGTGTTTTTGTATTGTTTGTGAACAAAAAATAATATTCACAAAATAAAAATTATTCTTAACAACTTTTTAACATTTATTTGCCTATGCAAAATTCAGAAAAAATTTCCCCCAAAAGATCGTCGGCAGTCATGGGCCGTAAAATTTCACCCAATACCTGATGAGCCGATCTTAAGCTCTCTGCTACCAACTCAAGGGACCTCCCCTCGCTCAAGGACACAATAGAATCTTCTATTAATGTCCGACCTTCTTTTAGGCAAATCTCATGTCTTTTTCTTGATAGGAAGGCCGTTTCAACACCTTCATCTATACCTAGTTTCGATTGAATGGCTTTCAATAACTCTTTAATACCACTTCCAGTCGTACAAGATAAATAAACCAGGTCGCCTTTGTTTGGAGTTTGCTCAAATAGCAAATCCGATTTATTCATAACAGAAATAAAATTACCCAACTCAACATCAAAATCTTTTTGATTAGCAACATCTTGAACCAGTAAACATAAATTAGACTTTCTAATCACCTCCTGTGACCTGTTTATACCCTCCCTTTCAACGGTGTTTTCAGGATCTGGTCTAACGCCAGCCGTATCAACAAACTCAATCAAAACACCCCCAAAATCAACCTGAGCCCTAACCAAGTCCCTGGTCGTACCTGGAATTTCAGATGTTATAGCTATGTTTTCTTTTGCCAGGGTATTGAGAAGGGTTGATTTCCCGGCGTTAGGCGGACCTACAATGGCAACAGAGTATCCGTCTCTTAATTTAACACCTTCTTTAACGTTTTCTAAAATAGACCTAATGCCTTTTGACTGTGTTATCAGGTTCTCATGAATTTCAAACATCAAATCTTCATCAAGATCATCTTCAGGGAAATCTATACTCGCCTCCACCAAAACCCTCGCCGTAACAATTCCATCCAGCAGGAGATTAATCTCTTTAGAAAAATCACCCGACAAGGAAGAATTAGCCGCAACGACAGCGCTTTTGCTTTGAGCACTAATTAAGTCTGCAACAGACTCGGCTTGGGCCAGGTCTATTTTGTCATTTAAAAAGGCGATCTTTGTAAACTCCCCGGGCTCAGCCACAACAGCACCAAGTCGCACGGCCTCTTCAATAATCAAACTGACCACCACCGGGTTACCATGACAATGAAATTCAACAACATCGTCTCCCGTATAGGAATGGGGCGATTCAAAAAAAACCACCATACCAGAGTCCAACACATTAGCGTCCGAGGACTTTATTTTGGTCTTTTTAAAATGCCAAGGCTCAGGAAGTTCTCCACACATTGTCTGGGCTATTTTTTTTGATCCCTTACCAGACATCCTTATTATAGAGATACCACCCCTTCCCGAAGCTGTTGCAGGTGCAACAATAGTTTTGTCGTTCACTTTAAGGGGAGGTGGCCCTTTTCGAGTACCACCATTGTTGAAGAATTTGAACGGCCATATTCATGGTCCAGTACAGAACCAACCCGGACGGGAACCACGCGAACATAAAAGCAAACACCAGAGGAAAAACTTTCATCATTTGAGCTTGCATTGGATCTGCATTGGGGGGTGTTGGAGTCATTTTTTGCGACAAATACATTCCAGCAGCATTTAAAATAGGAAGAATGAAGTAAGGGTCCATGTCTGACAGGTCATCTATCCAAAATAAGGGAGAGTGTCTAAGCTCAACTGTTTCAAGCAAAACCCAATAAAATGCCAAGAAAAAGGGCATTTGCAACAACATGGGCAGACAGCCCCCTAGAGGATTAACTCCTTCTGTTTTGTACATCTCCATAAGCTCTTGGCTCATGGCCTGCTTATTGTCACCATGTTTCTCTTGTAGGAGAGCCATTTTTGGCTGCAACTCTCGAAGCTTGCCCATTGATGTATAGGCTTTCGCCGATAGAGGCCATGTCAATAGCTTAATAACAAGCGTTAGGAAGATTATTGCAAAACCCCAGTTATTAAACATAGAATTTCCAAAGCTCAAAAGCCAGTACATTGGCTTCCCTAACCACCACAAGAAACCATAATCTACTGTTAAGCTTAGGTCTTCTTGAATTTTTGAAAGCTGTTCTGGTAATTTTGGACCTACATATAGAGTATTTTTTGATAAAACACTGCCGCCAGAGGATAAATAGGTCCTTTCACCAGTATAACCCACCGAATATCGTTTATTACTCTGTGTAAAGCGCCCCTGGAGTTTATTTTCATTAAGCTGTTCTGGCACCCACGCAGTTAAAAAGTAGTGTTGAATTATAGCAACCCAACCTCCCCTAGAGGTTTCAGCATATGATCTGTCTAATAAATCATCAAAACCATATTTTTCATATTTTTCATTTTTTGTTGAAAACACCGGTCCATGATATGTAAACCTTTCGGGGTCAAAAAAACCAAGGTCTTTAGCCACCGGCACTTCTGTCTCGATAACAGCATAAGGAACTACACTGGTTCCGGCACTGCTGTTACTAGAATTTATCTTGTCCTCTACTTTTATCTCATAACCTGAAGCTGCTAAGGTTATTTCTTTGGAAAGAAAAAGGCCGTTGTTTTCACCCAGCATAGTGTAAGTTATAGACCCATCTCTATTTGACGCTGAAGACATCTCTGAAAAGTTTGGATATATGTAGGAATTTTTCACTTCATCAAAAAAACCACTACTTGCAAAGTATGAGCTATTATTCTGAGCACCTAGAAGGGCTAAAGGATTTTCCGATCCAAGCTCGTCTTTTATTCCCTTGAACATTGATCTGAATATTCGACCATTTGAGGAGTCAATTTCCAGAACGAGATCTTCATTTTCAACCCTAAAAATTACCCCAACAGGCTCATTAATAACTGCCTCATTGGGAGACGACATCACACTGAGGCCGGGCGTGTTATCCTTAAGGGATTCTGGATTAGTTTGTAAGTACTCACTTTCATTAATAGTGCTATATAACAAATCTTCACCATTTTCTGAAAGCTGGACATTGCTGTCTTGCGGCCACTGCATCAATAGGTAATAAGACGTTATAGCTATTGCTATTATTAAAGAAGTTTTAATCACATCCATGTTTGTTTCCTCCAGGA
>ERZ802830.4106-NODE-4106-length-11863-cov-7.95266_pt1 | contig 11863 bp, 12 predicted proteins | sample MGYA00345654_ERZ802830 | MGnify/ENA primary metagenome ERZ802830 (study PRJEB30503, sample SAMEA104212375) | marine metagenome | biome: Westerlies Biome; feature: [SRF] surface water layer (ENVO:00010504) within the epipelagic zone...; material: water... | reverse complement strand
TCATAAATAAATTATTAGATGAATAATTATTACAGATTTTCTCTGCTTCAGGGGAAATAAAGATTCGAAGATGTATTTAATGAGTTCCCAAACTTTTCAAAACGTTAAACGAGAAAAGTTGAGCTTGAACCTGTTTCAGAACTGAATAAAAACTAAAATGGGTTAATCGACGCGCCTGAAATTTTAGGTTATTGAACCTCCACGGTTACTTCAGCATATTTCATATACGTCGAATCATCAGCATACGCACGAAGTACATAGGTGCCACTCTCGCTGAAAGTCGCACTTGATACCACCTCTTCCCCGCTTGGATCCAATTCAGTGACTTGATTTTCAAAATAGACCTCTCCGGGCCCTCTGTACTTCAACCAAGTAACTGCTAGCCCAGTGTTATCGGCAGAGACGTAATTCACGACACCTTGCTCTTTTGGTGAATTACGCCCAATCCCACCGCCCACTTCAGGTAAATCATTTGGTAAACGCGCCATTTTTCCTCTTCTGTTCCTCTCATAAGGGCCAGGTACACCATCATCAGATGCAAAAACCCTTAAACTAATTGGTCTGCCTACCCTAGTGCTTAGCTGACCTTCAACACCCACCAGGCGAACAGAAGGAGCTTCATTAGCATACTCGACTTCAGTGCGCCCCCCGGTTCCCCGGCCTCGATTAGCACTCCATACCCCCTCGTCAACGGACCAGATATTTTCACGTTCTAAAGTTCCTACAGCGGTTCGCGTTTCACCATTATGAGTAACGGCCCACACCAGCTCTTTACCTGTAAAATCAGCGGGCACTACAACCTCAAAGACAAATTGTTGACGACGAGGGTAAAAATAAGTCGGCTGACCCCTGTCGGCAGGCCCCGAGTCAGCTACTAACAGACTTTTATCTACAGAACCGGCAGAATTAACACCCTCAGCAATTAAAAAAGTATTGCTTTCACCAATCACAATGTTCGGTGTTTCATCATAATTGCGATTGAGATATCCGAACCACATAGTGAAAGTGCCGTCACCATTTCTTTCAAAACCCTCGAATATCGGCTGTATGCTTTGCCCGAACCGATATAGAGTTTGCGCAGTAACCGTAGCCATATTCATGGAACATAAGAGAGCCACCAAAGCGCCCTTAAAAACTCGTAAGTAATTATTATTTCGAACCAACATCGTTCGAGAGCTCCTTTATTTTGTGTGATTTAGCAAGGACTAATCGTCGCTACCAATCTCTGTCCCAGCATGCCGCTCGGACACCGCTGCATCATATTCATCATCGGTAAGTTCATAGTAGCTCACCCAGGAGAACGACATGTCGTCAGTGGAACGCTGCCCGAACCCAACCCAATTTCTAGAATCACCAGCCCAAGGATTACTTTTTGAGTTATTGAACCAACTGGTCACGTGTATCATTGAACCTTTAGGGACTAATGGTTGCACTTCTTCCGCATAATTGTAGGCAATGTGCCAACCAAAATCCCAATCAGCGCAACTTAAAGTTTGCCGCCTATTGTCTTGGTAAATCACCTCCATACATTGCCTTGTCCCTAGATTATGTAAATGCGGCTGGAAGGCTGTTATTCGAATATTTTTATCCAGATATTCATAGCCATCTGTCCGAATTCGCTCTTCTCCGCCTGGCAAATCAAGATCTTCGTTATCAGCCATATGGGAACGAATAAGCTCATGCTCAGGGTCTTCACCCTCTGGCAAAAACCATAATGCCAATCTTGTTCTATCAGTTCTATCTAATCCATCTGGGCTCGCGGCATAATGCACATTCCAATTTAGCCGGGTTCCAGCTTTAATTAGTTGACCTGTACCAGGTGGATTTATATCAGCGGTCTTTCCTAATGCATATTCGCTCAAGAAACCTCCTCCTCCATCAGGAAATTCCATAGAGGTCACTGCATGGTGAACTACTGGATATCCTTCCGCAGACGGTTTTGTTTCAAACGCTTTAATCCATCGATCTTCAGTTAAGCCAGTATCACTGTAGAATGTCATCCACCAATTCGGCCCGTCTGCTGGCACAGTAAAAGGTTCTGGAATTGGAATCACTAAATCTGGCGGACGCCCCATATCATCTTCGAGAGTCCACGCAACATCATCCTCAAATTGCGGCACAGAAGGCAGATTGTTTATATCGCCTTGCGGAGCACCAGATACAACCCATTCAGAGATAGTCGCTATCTCTTGGTCAGTAAGCGAGCGATCATCCTCAAAAGTCTGTACTCCAACTCCTTTATCAATAAAGTAAGGAGGCATACTTCGCCTCTCAACCCTATCTTTAATAACAGGCCCCCACGCTCTCACAGTCTCATAATCAATTAGGGACATTGGCGCAATTGATCCCGGGCGATGACACTCAACGCAATTATCGTAGATTATCGGAGCGACGTGGTCAGCAAAATTAATAGCATCTGTTTGCTGAGCGAGAAGAAAAGAGATCGGAGCCATACCTAAGCTCCAAACTAGAAAAACTCCTAACTTTTTTGTTATTAGCATTTGGATTCTCCCGTAATTTTTAACCGTCTGTCGTAAATGCTTCCTCGCTAAAAAGCCAAATTTCGAGATGACAACAGACCTTTTTCAACCAGCACAGAGTATTAGCGATTTTGGGCATGAGTCAAGTCATTCTGATCCTATTTATTGCTTATCAAAGCGAGATAATAATGCGGAACTGCTCCAAAAATTTCGAATAACGGGTATTAATCATCTTTTTGGAACTAACCACGCAAATAATCATCACTACCGTCCAGCCAGTCGTCTCTCCGAGGAGACCAGATATCGATCTCCTCTACAGCACCTATACACGTAGCTTGGTGAGGTAAATTAGCTGGGATAACAACCAAATCGCCTGGGCCAAGCCGAAGTTTTCTTGGATTATCACCCCCAAATTCAAAATCCATTTGCCCCTTAACAACTTGAGTGACCTGCTCATTATGATGGCTATGCATAGGCACTACAAAACCGTCTTTAAAATAGATCCTAGCCACCGTCATTTTTTCTCCAGTAACGATCCGCCGCTTCATGCTCTCGTTCACTGTCTCTAAGTCAACATCGTTCCAATTAATTGAATACAATTTAAATCCTGCCTTTTGTCTTTAAGTACCCTAAAAAAAAAGCAATGTGGTTCTTTAAGCCACATTGCTTTTTTGAAAGTTTTGAGTTTTAACGTGTCGAGTATTTTGTAAACGCTCCACCTGCCCAACTCAAGGAGTTAGGACCTTCAGCAGCGTAAACATTCCCGCTTGCATCAACCGCAACACCCTCACCCGCAGTACCCTGATAAATACGGTCAGGTCTTTCAAACGGAGGTATAAACCCAGTGACTCGATCTTCATCAATGTGACCTATTCGAACACCGTTTCTCCAGCCAACATGATTTGTGGGGCTCGATTCAGAATCAATCGCATACACAAGGTCATTGTCGGTAATGAAAATTCCACTGATACGCCCATATGCATAGCGAGACTCCAGGTAGTTGCCATCTTGGTCAAATATTTCTAAACGATGATTACCCCTATCTGCTACCCAAAGGCGTCCTTTTGAATCAAATTCCATTGCATGGGGAGTCCTGAATTCCCCATGACGAACACCAATTTCCCCCCACTGCTTTATAAGCTCACCCTCAGGGGTGAACTTCATGATTCTAGCAGTGTCTCCTGTGTTCCTGCCGTCTTCCATAGCCTGATTACTGACCATCCCCTGACCGTTGTGACCATCAGAAATATAGACACTACCGTCTGGTCCCACAATGACATCGTTAGGCTGATTGAAATACCCAACATCCGAACCAGCCTGACCCGCAGTGCCAAGACTCATCAATAGTTCACCACTTGAGCTAAACTTGTGTACTTGATGCCCTTTTGTCCCATCAGCATTCGCCGCAAAGTCTGTAACCCATACATTACCCTCGTGATCGACGTGTATACCGTGAGGCGTTTGCATCAGCCCTCCACCAAAATTAGCAAGGACCTCGCCAGTTTCTCTATGGAATTTAAAAATCGGATCGACAGGATTGGTATCACAGTTTATCGGATTCCCTCCGCCAAAAGCGCTGGCGCCGCATCTCTCGTAAGCCCATATATGCCCGTCGATAGGATCAATATCAACGCCCGCGGTGGAACCCCAGTTCCTTCCTGCAGGTAAATCGCCCCAGGCTTGAGTAACAATGGGGTTGGGGTTGGGTATGCCTTCGCCCGAAATGTGATTCCCCAGCTGCGCTGAAACCATTCCCGACGCAAGCACAGTAAACGCTGATAAAACTGATATTTTTTTTGAAAACATGTATCTCTCTCCCAATTTAAACCCTGATACACGAAGCTTAATAGGGGCGGCAGGAAAAATACAGTGTTTATCAACGAATATTGCTGTAGTTCAGGCTCTTTTGGGAGAAAATCTTGTGAATTCTACTGAGTATGGAAAACCCTACTATGCCTAAAATTAGCCCAACGACATTAAAAGAATTCTTCGATCGAGAATTTCCACAAATGCAATACATATTGGAAGAATTCGACGAAGAATCCATAGGAATTCGCCAAAAGGTTAGCGAACTTGATCTTCGACCAGGCGGAACAGTTTCTGGCCCTGCCATGATGGCTCTTGCCGACTTCGCGATCTACGTTGCTATTTTGCGCGAAATTGGGTTAGTGCGGCTCGCCGTTACAACTAGTTTTAACATCAACTTTCTGAGAAAGCCCGAAGCTGAAAATGATCTTGTCGGTAAGTGCAAACTTCTCAAATGCGGCAAAACACTCGCAATTGGCGAAGTATCCATCTTCTCGGCAGGACTAAATGAACCGGTTGCTCATGCAGTTGGCACCTATTCAATCCCACCGAAAAGGACTTAAGTCTCAGTATGGCAGCAGGTAGAGCATAACCGCTAAGAACGGCACAAGTAGAAACATAGCTGTGATCGCATAACCGAACATATCCCTTGCACGTAGCCCTGAAATCGCAAGTAAAGGGATCGCCCAAAATGGATTCAACAGGTTTGTATGTGCGTCACCCACTGCATACGCATCGATAATTTGCCCGTATGGTATTCCCAGTTCAGACCCTACCTCCATCATCGGGCCGCCAATGATGGCCCACTCGCCTCCGGCGGAGGGAACGAAAAGGTTAAGCACACCACCCGTTATCCATGCGATTACCGGAAAATTCTCAGCGGTAGCTATAGACAAAAGAGATTCCGTCATACTATCCACCAAACCGGTACCTGTCATAATACCGATAATGCCAGCGTAAAAAGGGAATAGTAGGATGACACCCGAGCTCCCCAATACCGCGTCGTAAAACTCTTTCTGGTATTTGGTTGGACTCAGGTAGAGGACCATACCTATCATGAAGAATCCGAAATTCAACACATTCAAATCGAGTGCGCCAAGACCCTCGGTCAGAAACACACTTAAAAATAATAAGAGCCCGGTGATGGCAATAATCCCACCTAATACCAAGCTATTATCTATGCGATCAGCCAAAGTCTGGGCAGCAATCTCCGGCGTTGCTTGCTCATCAGTTGGCTCTTTCTTCTCTAAACTCAGATCAACGTATCGACTGATTTGCCTGCAATTTTCAGGAGGGGGGCAAAGTAAATAGAGTATCAAAGAGCCATAGATCATACTCAAAAGAGTCAGAGTTAAAGGATAGGGATGAAACACCCACTCAGTAGCAGGAATCACCCGATCGACAAAACCTAACTGCATCAATGCGTTATTTTCCGTAGCTTGAAGCAAACCAGCAGAACTGGACAATCCCCAACCCCAGGTTAGGCTCATACCCATGTATCCCGCAACAGCTAAGAGAGGATAGTGAACTTTTATGCCAGTCGTCTCAGCATATTTACCCATTTCGCGGACAAGAATAGCTCCAAAAATTAGCCCCAATCCCCAAGAAATCCAGCCAGTGACCATGGAGGCAAGCCCTACCATCACGACTGCTTGCCGGCCATTCCTTGGCAACTTCACTAAAAACAAAATACCACTGCGAACTCTCGGATGATAAGCAACAACATTTGCAGTTACTAAAATCAAAACCATTTGCATTGAAAACTGCAAGAGATTCCAGAATCCGCCATACCATGACTGGGCGATTGCTATGGGCCCAGACCCTTCAGAAAAAAAAGCCGCAATCGCGGCAACGTATGTCAGCAGAATTGCAAATAGAAAAGGATTTGGCATCCATCTCTCAACGCGGTCTGCGATAACCTCCCCCATTTTTTGAACAGGCGTCATGGCAGGCTCGCTGTAACTCACGGATTCTTTTTCACTTGACCCTGCGCTTTCATTTTCTGGATTACTCATAGGTATTCTCGCTTTTTTTTGATTCTCATTATTATGCTCGAATGAATTAGGTTTCAAATCCAAACTAGTTCTATTGTTTAACTATCTAACTCGCTGCTATCAACAATGTACTTCTCTTGAAATATTTTTGGCATCTTCGCCGGCCGACCTGTTCTCAAATTAGTGCATACAAAATTCATTTTGGCACGAGAAAGGGTTTGCCCGCTCTCACTGTTGATAATTTGAAATTGTCGCGAAGCCCGCAGTCTACCATCAGAAAAAATTATCCAATTACCAATCGATAATTTATTCCCCTCGTAGGCTGAAGCAATGAATTCTGCCTCCATCTCTCTTACTGCCATTCCCCTCTCCATTTCTGAACAAGCTTCGTCATCCAACCCAACGGCAGCGGAATGAGCGAACATGCAATCCGTCATCCATTGAATATAGAAATGATTTGAAACATGACCGTAGCCATCTATACGATCAGACTTTACAATCACCTCGATGGTAAAGGGTTTGGTCCTATCCCAATTCAAAAACATATTTAAAAGCCCCAGAATACTAGGGTATCCCACACTAGAAAAAGGTAATGACTCAATTCAACTCTATGTCAACACAGAATATCTCGTTAACTCCAATAGGAAAAGTAAATAGCCCTTACAAACAGAAATTTGTAATTCCCAGACAAGCAAACTTAGCTAATGCCGCTATCGGAATAATTGAACTGAATAAAGAATTCACCGATTTTGATTGCTTGCGTGGAATTGATCAATTCACTCACCTCTGGATAATCTATTTCCTCCATGAAACCGCTTCGCTTGGCTGGACTCCCACCGTGCAGCCGCCGCGGCTCGGCGGCAAGAAAAAAGTTGGGGTGTTTTCAAGTAGAGCTGCATTCAGACCCAACCCTATCGGTATATCGGCGGTCAAATATATCGAACATTTTAAAAAAAATAGCAGTATATGTATAAAAATTAGCGGCATGGATCTGTTAGATGGCACTCCTGTGCTAGATATAAAGCCCTATATCCCCTACGCAGATTCTATACCAAACGCCGGCGGCGGATATGCTTCAGAAAAACCACAACAAGGACTATCCGTCGAATTTTCAGATAATGCAGAGAAAAAACTCATCGCACTCGAAACAAAACGCGAAAATTTGAGATCTCTTATTGGGCAGGTGCTTTCACTCGACCCCAGACCTGCATGGGAAATAAACACTTCTGATCAGAAGCAATATGGAGCCACCCTCTTCGACATCAATATAAAATTCCAAGTTCATGGAGAAGCGGTCTTAGTTACTGAATTGCATCAGCTCCACCAAGACAAATAAATTCTGCGCTTTGATATTGTTACAGACACTGTAAAATAGAGCCTATAGACTTATCTAATAGCTGACTGACTTTAAATTCAAAGAGAAAGCGTATGAATAGTTTTACAGTAAAAACCCTTAAGACACTCTTGCCTTTTGTTGCGACATTTTTTTTTGTGATAAATATCGTCCAAGGGCAATCTATATTAGATAGATTCCAAAACGTTTCTCTTGAGGAATTGGCCAATCCGCCAGAGGAAGATTGGTTGATGTGGCGACGAACATCTGACCATTGGGGATACAGCCCTTTGTCCCAGATCAACAAAGGGAATGTGCAAGACCTCCGTTTAGCGTGGGCGTGGACAATGGAGCCGGGCCTTCAGGAGACAACACCTCTTGTTCGAAATGGCGTGATGTTTCTTCCCCAGGCTTGTGATTTCATAGAGGCCGTTGATGCGACAGACGGAACATTACTATGGGAATATCGTCGTCCTGAAGTTGATCACATCGCCTCTCTCTCCTGCGCCAATCGGAATGGCACGATTTATAAGAACCAACTCATCATTGCAACTCGAGATGCTTTTCTCGTTTCGCTTAATGCACTTTCTGGAGAGGTAACATGGGAACGACAAATCGGGGATTGGACAATCGGTCAGCATTACTCAGGCGGCCCTCAAGTCCTTGATGGTAAAATCATAGCTGGTATGTCCGGCTGTTATTACATCAATACAGGCTGCTGGATAACCGCACATGACCCAGATACGGGCGAAGAGCTCTGGAGAACAAATACTGTTCCGAAAATTGGAGAGCCGGGTGGTGAAACTTGGGGAGATGTTCCGAACGAACAGAGGCGAGGTGGCTCGGCTTGGATGCCTGCCAGCTACGATCCCGAACTTGATCTAATCTATCAAGGTATTGCTGTACCCATCCCCTGGGGCTCTATCCAAAGGGACACCAGGGGCGGGGATGTTCTCTACACAAATTCAACAATCGCTATCAATGCCGACACGGGTGAAATCGAATGGTACTTCCAACATATTCCCGGTGGAAATTGGGATCTAGACCACCCATTTGAGCGGATTGTAGTGGAGTCAGAGGTGACCCCTACGGCAGACAATGTGTCCTGGATAAACCCCGAGATCGACTCCTCTGAACGTCGCAAATTAATCACTGGTATCCCCGGCAAACCCGGCATAATTTGGACAATGGATGCAAGAACAGGCGAATTCCTTTGGGCAAAAGAGACTAATTATCAAAATGTAATTGTCGGAGTAGATATCGAGAATCACAGAGGAATAACTAACCCCCAGCTAGACATAACTGAAATTCGGCAAAGGAAGACGGTGTGTCCCAGCACAACCGGCGGCATTAACTGGAACTCTATAGCTTACAGCCCGCAAACGAATGCACTTTATGCACCTACTAACAACGTTTGTATGGACTACTATTTGAACCCGGTTAACCCAACGGTTGGTGGCTATCACAGTTCGGCTGTTTCCAGAAAAATATCTGTGCCTGATGGCGACGAGCAAATTGGTATATTTAGCGCAGTCGAAGTAGCATCCGGAAAGACTCTCTGGACTTATAAGCAAAGAGCTGCGATTACTGGCTCCGTGCTCACGACCGGTGGTGGTCTTGCGTTTGTTACAGATGATGCGAGACGCTTTCGAGCTTTCGATGTAGATAATGGGAGCATTCTGTGGGAACAAGTTTTAAATTCATCTGCTGGTGGTTTTCCAAGCACTTATAGTGTCGACGGAGAGCAATACGTCGCCATTGCTGCTGGTGGAGGCGTAAGCCACCGTGCTTTAACTCCAGAGATACAACAAAGGCGCGGAGGTAATATGCTCTTCGTCTTCAAGCTCCCTTAAAATGGGGGGAATTTAAAATGATCTATAAGCTTGGTGAGCACGAGGTTGAAATCACAGGAGAAGACTTCTACGTAGCAGAGAGCGCCAGTGTAATCGGCAAAGTTCGCCTAGCTAACGATACCAGTGTTTGGTTTGGAGCGGTGCTGAGGGGAGACAATGAATCGATTACTGTTGGAGAAAACACAAATATACAAGAGTGTGCCGTAATTCATACAGATCCCGGCTTCCCATGCATATTGGGGAGTAATGTGACGATCGGTCACCAAGCAATGCTCCACGGGTGCCAGGTTGGGGATAACTCACTTATCGGAATCAATGCGGTGGTTTTGAACGGCGCAAAAATTGGCAGGAATTGTCTTATTGGAGCTAATGCACTGGTGACAGAGAATCAAGAAATACCAGACGGATCGCTAGTAATTGGATCGCCGGCAAAGCCCATTAAACAACTGACGACTGCACAAATACAAAAACTAAAAGAAAGTGCCGAACATTATGTGACGAGATTTAAGAGATTTAAGCGAGATCTATCCGTAGATTCTCGCTTCAACTAATTAACCTTATTGATTCTCTGACTGCAGCTGCTCTCTTTCTCTCATTCGTGCTCCAATCAAGGTCGCCGACATAGCATAATTGCCTTCATGACAAGCATACTCATAAGGAACCTGATTGGATTTGGGCCAGACTAATTCTCCTCCATAAGAGTCAGTATAATCCGAATCTTCAACCAAAAAACTATAAAGTAATCCCCCATTGTTTGACGGCGAAAAGCGCTCGACCACCTTTCTTTCCGCATGCTGATAGGGTTGGTCTAGAAAATTCACTGTCTCAACTACCAGTGTGTCCCCTTCCCATCTCCCTATTGAATCGCCATCAAAAGTCGCTAAAACCTTTGGGTTATGGGTCTCATCATTAATCCTAATGATCCTCGACCAGTGCATCCACTCAATATAGATCATCATATATTCATCTGTTTGGACGATCGTCTTCAAATTGTTATACACCAATGGCCTAATGGGTATTGACGCTGACGGCTGATAGATACAACGAACACCGAGGGTTTGGTTTTCCGGCCCATCGTAGGGTTGATCTCCAGTTTCAAGCCACCAGGCGCCGTCCCGTTCTGGCCAAGCAAATTTTGGGGCCGCATTAGCTTTTGCCTGACCTTCGGCAGTGCGGGCGGGCATGCGCCCGTTCTCAGGATGGGTGAGAATCGATGTCCGATACTGTCCCTCAATAGTAAAACCATCGTTTCCCCTATCGAACCAGAAGTCATTGTAAGAGCCGATATTACCCCCCGCCTCAGGTGCCCCTCGATCAGGGTCACTGGCCTCGGCATCTCTCGCCCTTATACCCATCTCCCTTTCTCTGAGAGCTTCAACCTCGTCTTCTCCAAGAAACAACCGGTCGCCATACTCTGCAGGTCTTTGAAACGGCGTTAGGCTGGAAATATCATAATTCCCATTAAAGTCCGGCCTACCAGAGGGAGTGCGAGTAATGCCATCCTGAGCCACCACATACATAGGTGCAAAAAGGAGCAAACCATAGCTAAACAGATATCTTATTGATGCCTTCATGCTGTTCTCCTTGGAAAGAAACATTCGTAGGGTACTTCATTTGTCCTCTAGATAAACACAGTTAAAAAAATCTTGCGATCTGACTTACATAGTAACAACAATTCTGCGCAAAAAACTAATACGCAACTTAAAATTAGTTATTCTTTATTATACCTGTTACTGCTTGATTGAATTAAGTACACTCGCTTGGCAAAAAAATGAAAACCATTACAAGAATCGGAGTAAAAATCATGATTGCGGTAAATAGGCTCAGCATCGAGGACGCTCGATTATTGATAGAAGGAGCACGAAAAAAAGCGGAACAAATTGAAGTACCGATGTGCATCGCAGTTACTGACGATTCTGGCAATCTAATTGCTTTTGAAAGAATGGATGGTGGTAAAGCACATAGCGTCCATGTTGCGGTTGATAAAGCTTATACTGCTGGCTCTGCGAGAAAAGCAACACATGAATACAACGCTGCTAATACGCCCGGTAATTTGGCCTTCGGAATTCACACAGAGGCCGGAGGACGAATCAGCACGGTAGGTGGCGGCCTACCAGTTATTGTCCAAGGACAATGTCTAGGCGGTATTGGATCTAGCTCTGGCTCTCCTCAGCAAGATATGGAAGTATCACAAGCGGGATTAGATCATTTTCTCGACTCTCTTTAGCTATGGACTCTGCCTCAAAGCAACTCTAAACACGCGAAATAAAAGAATTGTCTTCTATGGATGCACTTTGGAAACCCAAAAGCCCAGACACATCCGCAATGGCAGAGTTCATAAAAGATGTAAATTTTAAATTTAACATCGAACTTTCAAATTACCATGAATTATGGTGC
>ERZ802830.4103-NODE-4103-length-11866-cov-8.59157_pt1 | contig 11866 bp, 6 predicted proteins | sample MGYA00345654_ERZ802830 | MGnify/ENA primary metagenome ERZ802830 (study PRJEB30503, sample SAMEA104212375) | marine metagenome | biome: Westerlies Biome; feature: [SRF] surface water layer (ENVO:00010504) within the epipelagic zone...; material: water... | reverse complement strand
TTTTGGTCTAACCAGCCTTGAGAAGCAATAAGTCTTAAAGCAATATTTAAATACCCTTCATTGGCATTGAATTTAGAAGCGACATCAGTTACACAAACGGTTTGTTCTTCTAATATATGCTCACAAACTTTGAATTTATGAAGGCAATACGCTGTTGGCGCAATAACAAACCCGTTGAGATGTGAAAATAGCTGTGATCTGTATTTGTTTTTTTCTGTATTTGATAACATACATTTCTCAATTTAGAAAATTTAGTTTACAAAAAGTCGCTTTTCTTTTATAATAGTAACTTCTCCAAATTGTTTTAAAGCCTCAAGATCTACTCTAGAAAGATCAGTAACCATTGTGATGACCATAGGTTTATTTTGAATTTCGGATTCGTAAAAGGTTACAATATCATCAAATGTTTTTTGAGATATTTGATTGTTGTAAACGGCATTTGGGTCTTTAATAAACCCAGCTTGTTTCCATGTTTCTAGAGTTACTATAAGATTTCTGAAATTAGGCTTAGCTACTTTTGAGCCTTCTAATACCGCACTTTTTAGATTAGAAATACGGTCTTTTTTTTGCGGCATATTATAAATAAGCTCACTCATGGCTTCTATGGCATCTATGGTTTTATCTGCTTGACAACCCACATAACCAATAAATCGGTTATTAGAATTTTCATAGGGTGCTAATTCATAGTTTGCAAAAGTAGCATAGGCTAGTGAACGAAATTCTCTTATTTCCTGAAAGACCAAACTAGACATCCCATCTCCAAAATAGGTATTAAATAACTTGATATCTGTTATATGATCATTATTCCTAGGACTACATTCAATATTAAATCCAATTTGGCTTTGTACAGCATCTTTATGATCTAGGATATAAATTTTGGTGGATTCAGGTATTGCCCTCTTAAAAACATAAGGGTTGTCTCTTGGCTGTTTAGGGTTATTAGTATTAAGATATGATTTACATAACTCTGTTAACACATCATCATTAGTATTTCCTGTATACCTAACCGTTATTTCATAATCTTTTAATTGATTGAAAGCATTATGTAAAGTCTCAGCATTAAGTGCTTTGATTTCTTTTTTTGTAAGTTCTCTCTGAATAGGTGCTTGATCGCCTAGCATTATAAATTGATTTAGATTTTGAAGTAAATACATGGTGTCTTCACGATTTATTTTTTTTTGAGTTTCAAACAAATCAACAACTTGTTTTACCTTATCCTCGTCAAATTTAAAATTAGACAACATGTTTTGGCAAAGCTTTAAAACTGCTTCTAACTCACTTTCAAGACCAGATACATGAAATTTAAATTCATGATCAGTAACGGAAAAGTAATAGCTAGCTCCCAGACTGTGAAACGCTTGTTTTAATTCTGTAACACTAAGTGTATCAGTGCCTATAAGTCCCAAGTAACTCTGCAAAGCCATGAGCTCAGGGATTTTATAATTTCCTGCTCCAAAGGCAATGGATAAATCAAAGACGTCGTTAAATGGATTTCCTGTTTTTTTTATAATGAAATTATGATCCAATTTAATTTCAGTCACAGCCGAATTAAAATCAACAAAATTCGGAGACATCGGTGTTACCTCTATGCGCTCAAAGTTTTGAGCATATATAGACTTTGAATCTTGATTAGAAACTACTGACTCAAAATTGGGTTTCACTAATTTTTCTTTGTCGGGCTTACCCATTCGAGAATAGAAGCACAGGTAATTTTCATTAAAATAGGTATTTCCTAAAGCCACCAAGTCCTCTTTTGTAACAGTATTTATTTTCTCATATTTTTTAATATAATTGGTCCAATTTTTACTTTGTGTAAAGGCATTAACCATTTCCAGAGTACGTTCTTCATTATTCTCCCATCTTAAAGCTATTTCTTTAATCTTATTTTTCTTTAAGGCTTCTACATAGGCATCAGAGAATGCACCACTTTTAAGTTGTTTTATTTGTTCTAATACAATGTTTTCTGCAGTTTCAAGTTTCTGACCAATGAGTTTAGGAATAAAATAAAATATAGTAGTACCATAATCATTGTAAGGCACTTCAACCAGTCCTGCTTCCATGACAAGGCCTTCGTCTTTAATTTTATCTAAAAACCCCGTCTCTTCATCATTATACAGCGTTTGTAATGCCATATTATATACAATAGCATCTTCATTAGTAGTGTTAGGAGAACGGAAGGCTAAACAACCAAGTTTTATTGGAGTTAATTTATCTTGTTTAAATTCTCTTTTGTTAAAGGACTCTTCGTTATAATCTGCAAATTTTGGAATGTATCCAGAATGCCAATTTTTGAATTTTGATTTTATTAAAGGTATTACTGTTTGTGTATCAAAATCTCCAGATAATGCCAATACCATATTATTAGCAACATAATATGTTTTGAAAAACTCATACATCTTTTTCAATGACGGGTTTTTAAGATGAGATACTTCACCTAGAATGGTTTGTTGACCATACGGGTGTTTTTTGTAAACACTTTCTAAAACGCTTTCAAAAAGTACCCCAAAGGTGTCGTCCATAGAAATGTTCTTTTCTTCATAGACAGTCTCCAGTTCCGATTGGAACAGTCTGAATACAGGGTTTTGGAAGCGGTGGCTATATAAATCTAACCATTTCTCTAGTTGATTTGCTGGAAAATTATTGAAGTATGCCGTATAATCTTCGGTTGTAAATGCGTTAACATCAGTTCCGCCCATTCCAGAAATTAAAAGATCAAGTTCGTTGGGAATTGCAAATTCTGCAGCTTTTAAGGATAAGTCGTTTATTTTTTTTTGAATCTTTGAACGTTCAATATCGACTTTGGTATTACCCAATTCATCGTAAAGCATACTGATGCTATCTAGAAATACTTTTTCTTTTTCATAATCTGTGGTGCCCAGTTCATTGGTACCTTTAAACAATACATGTTCAAGGTAATGTGCAATTCCAGTGGCATCACTTGGATCATTTTTTCCACCGGCTTTGACTGCAACCACACCAAATATTTTTGAGGTATCGTGATTTTCTGAGAGCATAACCGTAAGACCATTGTCTAAAGTAAATTCGGTTACCTCAAATGGCTTTAACGTATTTTGACTTAATGCAAAAAAAGAAGAGTAAAGAAAAAGAAAAGTGAACCATTTTTTCATACGTCTAGGTTTTGATAAAATTAGTTAGTGAAACTAATTTACCAATTTCAATTAACTCTATGAAAATTAAAGGTTTAGTTATCTCTTTGCTCAAAGGTTTCGTTTCCTTTTGACTGAATACGTTTTATAATGAGATAGACTAAAATGATAAAACAAGCGCCAAAAAAAAGGACTTGAAACGATAGTAGAAAAAAGTACAACAAATCGTTCATTATTTAATTTTTACAGCAGTGCCATAAGCTAATATTTCAGAAGCGCCTTGCATAACGGTTGAGGTTGTAAGCCTTACATTAACTACAGCATCGGCACCAAGGCGATTGGCGTCTGCAATCATACGTTCTAGGGCTTGCTCTCTGGAATGGGCTTGTAATTTGGTATACTCGTTAATTTCTCCTCCCACAATATTTTTAAGACCTGCAAAAATATCGCTACCAATATTACGAGCTCTAACAGTACTGCCTCTTGCAACGCCTAAGATTTCACTTATTTCTTTATTTGGGATACTTTCTGTGGTTGTTATAATCATTGTTTTTTTATTTATAGGTTGAAGAAACAATTAAATTGTTACACTTAATGTGAGATTAAAAATTTTAAGGATGTGGAATTATTTTGGCTTTTTGCAATCAAAAAATACACTCCTCTATTAAGCTGAGAAAGATCAACTCTAGTAATGTAAGCATTAGATTCATGCAATAAAATTGGCTGTCCTAGAACATTGTGGATGCTTAATTCCTCAATAAATGTTTTTGAATTGACGTCAAGCATTTTAGTGTGAGGATTTAGAGATGCTTTAATTCTAAAAATGTTCGCAGTTTCTATGCTCAAGCTACAATCAAAATTAGTCATACTATTTTGATTGCAAACTGAAGTAGTAGTACTTCTGTTTTGGACATTATTAGCACCTGCAATATTATTGGTATTAGGAACGCGCTTCAAAATACCATAACCTATAGAAGGGTGCATAATATCCTGAGTGTCTATAACGTGTCCAAGCGCATGGCCGTGTCCCAATTCGTGCGTAGCTACGGTCTCAAAATCCATTTCATTACCCGTTGGGGCATTGGTTGTAAAATTCCAACCTCTGTTCACAGGAAAATTAGAAGCTGTTCTAAAGATAATATCTAACTCATCGGCATACCATAAAATATTGGCACCTTGAGCACAACCTGTAAAATAGTTAATGCACACGCCTAGCACTCCTTCATTCAGCGGATCGTTATCATCAAATAAAATTAAATTCACATCATCTTTTTCTGCAACATCTACAGACGATGTATTGCCGATTTGCCAGTTGACTCCAGTTTCGCAGCGCCACGTATTAAAAGAACGCATAAAAGCCTCCTTGGCTGCTGTATTATTATCAAAAGCACTATGCATTTGCCATATGTAGCCACCATTACCGTTTTTATCAATGTGTTGCGTTCTGTAAAATTCAGACTGGTATTCAACATTCGTGAGAGCATAATTTACGGTAAGACTTTGAGACGATGTAATTTGTTCCCCAGTACTTCTTACCACTTGTATAGGTCCTGTACCAGCACCTTCGTTTACCTGAACCACAATCTGGGTATCGTTCCAACTTAATAGTTCAGAGGCTGCTCCAGAAATAAATTCAGCGCCCACTTCATCTGCTTCAGAAAAGCGCACTTCTCCTGTAAAGTTGCCAAAACCACTTCCATTTATTGTAATTGAGGTTTGTGTACCCGCTGTTGTTATTAAGGGAGTGATTGATGTAATATCAAGATTTCTTTTTGCTGAAAATGCAGCGTCTTTTTTTTTTGTGTCTAGGGGCACTACTTCTTCATATGAATGAGTTGTTACAGTTTTAATAGCATTATATAATGATTTGTCTATGGTATTAAAGGATTTAAATGGCCCTTTGGCAGTACCTTTTGTTAAATCATACTTTAAAAATCCCATTTTGGTACCGTATGGTCTGAATAAAGCAGCATTGTTTTTCCCTTCAAGTGAAGTTTGCGTGGGTTTTAAAATAAATAAACCCGTATCACCCGCTTTAAGTTTCAAGCTGGGATTAACTTCGTGTTTTTCAAAGCCAATAGTGCCTCCTGGGGTACAGATATCAATATGTGTTAGTGATTTAGTACCCTTAAAAATTTTATAAACTTGAATGCGATTTACTGTGTAAATTTTGGTTTTTTTTGAATTCCAGACAGGATTTTGCTCTAGAACAACACCTTCTACGACCACATTACTTTCTTTAATTCGTTGATTAAAATCAATGGGTTGTAATTGTGCCCAACTTAGGCTAAAACATAAATAGGTGATGAAAAAGTATAGTTGTTTCATTTGTGGGGTGTTATATATTTGTAATTTAAGGATTTTCTACAAATCATCTGTGTAATGCAGATCTCTTTTTCCTTTTAGGAACTTTTCTTTGTTGTATGATTCAGATTTATTTAAGGGGATAGATAAAGATTGCCATTCCTTTCCTAAAACCAGTTTACCAATAAAAACAATTTGTCCCACATGAAAGGCATAATGAGTCAATTGTCTGTTTATGGCTTCGATAACAGTATGGCTCATATTGCGTATGTATATTTTTTTATGGAGATCGGACTCTTCCAAGGCTTCTATGGTATCTAAAAGTGTTTTCCATCCTTCATCCCAAAGTTCCATTAATGCTGCTTTAGAGGGGTTATTGATTTTAAATTCTCCATCACGATTGCGCCAAGTTTTTTCGCCGTCCGAAGTTAAAAAATCGGTCCATCTAGACATCATGTTACCGTATAAATGGTGTATTAAAACACCAATGCTGTTAGAAGTTTCATCTGGCTTAAAATTGAGTTGCTCTTCATTAAGTCTAGCAATAGTTTCATCGCCAAGAGATTTGTAATAATTAAATTCTTTTAATACACTTTGTAAGTAGGAGTTCATAATTTAAATGATCAGATATTCTATAAATTTAATTTAAAGTATTGGTATAAAAAAGCCCCTCTAAATGAAATCAAATAGAGGAGCTAAAAGGGTTAGTTAGTGTTTATTTTTTTACAATTTGAAGGGTTTCTTTTTGGTTAGAACTTGAAACAAATTCCATAAAGTAAACCCCAGTATTTAAGGAGCTCATATCTACATTAAATGTCTTACTTGACACCACGTTTTCTTTCAAAATTTGCCCGGTGAGACTGTATAATTTGTAGTGTGCTATAGTTGTATTGGCTTGCACTGTTAATTGGTCAATTACAGGATTAGGACTTATTTTAATTTCACTAATATCAAAGCTATTATTATCTAATATATTTCCAAATACTTCAAAATTATCTAAGTATAATATATACTGGTTAAGTGTTGTAGAGTGAAACCCTACTCTTATGGTTTGTCCTTCATAATTAGATAAATCGTAAGTGTAATTCTGCCAAGCATCATCTGGAGGCGTGACATTCTCTGCTAAAATACCAAGGACTTGATACTCTTGATCAAGAACATATATATCAACACTCTCAGGATAACTTAACAATTCGTTTAGGGCAATAAAGGAAATACCATCGGTAACGCCATCTGTAACACTAATAGGAGGGCTCAATAACCAATCGTTATGTGCCTCAGTTTCACTGTAAATAATATGATACATTCCAGAAATTACAGTCCCGTTATCATAAGTGGTTTCGAGTGTCCACGTATTAGTATCACCATCATTTATAACCTCCCAGCATCCATAAGTTTCATCGCTAAAATCATCGCTCCAAGCTGTGGTTATGGGTTCACAAAGGGTGTAAACGTATTCACCTGCAGAAGGTGTGCTACCGTTACTACAGGTTGCAATTACTTTTACATAATACTCTGTGTCCGGGGTTGCATTTGTAATATTAATAGGTGTATTTGAACTGTCATGGGATTCATTATACAGTAAGTTGTTAGGGTCTTCTTCACCTAAATAAATTTGTAAAACATAGGTTGTATTTGCATCTAATGGCCAATCTACTGTGAAAGAGTTCGATGTAATTGCACTAATGGTTAATTCTACGGCATCACAGCTTCCAAAAGCAGGGCTGTTTAAGTAAGATGTCCTAATGTTAACCAAAGCATCTTTAGAAACTGCCCGTTGCCCTGGTGTAAACTCATTGGTGCAACCCGCATAATTCATAATATTTTTTATATGATCTTGATGTGTACCATTACCTGTTTTTGTTGGAGAGATCTGTTCGTTAAAGTTAGGGTCACAATCATTTTCATCTGTGTTATTACAATCCCAATAAAGATCTGGAATAGCAGATGCTCTAATGTGTGATGGGGTATCTGTAATCCCGTCATCGCCACAATCGTATACCGTTTCACCATCTACAGTACTTTTATCACCATCAAAAGTATGTGGTAAGTTTAAAGCGTGACCCATTTCATGGGCCCAGGTAGTACTTGTTTCATCTTGAAATACGCAGGCCAATAAAAGTGATCCATCCCAAGGCATACCATGTTGATTGGCGTAATAAGCATAACCTGCGGTATATGAGCCATCATCTCCAGCATCAAAACAATTTTCACCATCTATTTTGTCAACAATCCAGACATTATAATAATGTTCTCCATTCCAATGCGAATATTCTTTTAAAGAATTAACAGCCACATCACTGTTATGATCTTCAAGTCCACCGTCACCTACACCGTTGTCTACAAAGCTTTGTACACCACTTAAATCATACCTTACTATACCATTTGTAGACGCCCCATTTGGATCAAAAGACGCCAATTCAAATTCAATTTCCATGTCTACACCATCTGCGTCACCATTAGAGCCTAGTATCTTTCTCCAATAGTTATTCAAGTATTGTACGCCATCAAAAACATCTTGATCGGTTAAATTTGATCCCGTTCCAATAGCTTCACCAGTGTGCATGATATGGACTACCATAGGTACTTTGTAAATACCATTTATAGGGTTTTGTTTTTGGGCATTAGCTATTTGACTTTTCATTTTATCAAAGGCCTGTCTCGCCTCAGCGGAGCGCTCTATGAGTTCTTGGTTTTTGTCTGAAGTTTTACAAACGGGAATCCCTTCTTGCCCAAAAGAAATAAAGGATGCCAAGAAAAATAATAGGTAAATATGTTTCATAGTTAATTGAATTAGTTAATTAGTAATTTATTTTTTAATGATTTTTTTAATGATTTTTTGATTTGAATCGGTTGTCAATTCCAGAAAATAAATAGATGCTTTATAGTGACTCATGTTTACACCAAAAGACTTATTGGAAATGGTTTGCTCTAGAAGCAGTTGTCCAGAGATGTTAAATAATTTTAATTTTTTGAAAGCCTCAGCTGATTGAATTGACAATTCGTCTCGAACTGGGTTTGGGCCTAAATTAATTTTGATTAACTGAGCCATGTCAGAATCAAGAGCATTATAGTTTGTAAAACCAACATTGTCTAAATAAAAAATAGACTTATTAAATGTTGTGGAATGAAATCCTATTCTAATTGTTTCTTCCTCAAATGCAGACAAATCGTAAATATAATTTTGCCAGCTATTATAGGAGGGAGTGACGTTTTCATCTAAGATATTTCCTAATGGAGAATTAACAAAAAAAACAACTATAATCACACTTTCTGCAGAAGTTAGAGAACCATTTAGAGCATCAAAAGTAATACCATCATTAATTCCATCTATAATTTTTACAGGTGGGCTCATTAACAAATCATCGTGAGAGTCTGTTTCACTGTATATTATGTGATACATCCCTGAAATCGCAGAACCATCCTCAAATATGGTTTCTAATGTCCATGTATTGCTATCACCAGCGTTATAAACTTCCCAACAGCCATAGGTTTCATCGCTAAAATCGTCAAACCATTGCGTTTCTATTATTTCACAGGGCGTGTAAACGTTTTCAACAGCACTAGATGTACTGCCATTGCTGCAAGTTGCAGTTACCTTTACATAATAGTCTTGATTAGGCATGGCATTTGTGAAATTAAAAGGCGTATTAGAACTGTCATGAATCTCGCTATACAATAAGTTAGTTGGATCCTCTTCACCATAATAAATTTCCATTACATAGGAGGTGTTTTCATTAATTGGCCAGCCAATAATAAATGTTGATGTTGTTACATCTTCAATAATTAATTCAAATTCATCGCAGCTTGTTAAAACATATTTACTGGCAGTTGTTGTAATTCCATTATTACAAGTGGCAGTTACTTTAATAAAATATTCTTGATTAGGTATTGCCCCTGAGAAATAATAAGGCATATTAGAGCTGTCGTGATTTTCGTTATATAATAAATTACCAGTGGCTTCCTCACCTAGATATATTTGTAGTACATAGGAAGTGTTTTCAGTGTAGATGGGCCAGTCAATACTAAATGTTGAATCTGTTATATTGCTAATAACTAGATTAAATTCATTACAGCCTCCTATAGCTGAACTATTTATATAAGATGTCCTAAAATTTATTAAAGCATCTTTTGTAACAGCACTTTGGCCTGATGTAAATTCATTACGACAATTTGAATAATTCATGATGTTTTTTAGGTGGTCTTGGTGGGTACCATTACCAGTTTTAGTAGGTGAAATTTGTACGTTAAAATTGGGATCACAATCATTTTCATCAGTATTTTCACAATCACCACCTCCATATAAGCTTGGAATAGCTGATGCTCTAATGTGTGATGGGGTATCTGTTATACCATCATCGCCACATTGATAAACGAATTCTCCATCTACGATACTTGTATCCCCATCAAAGGTATGAAATAAGTTTAAGGCATGACCCATTTCATGAGCCCAGGTGGTACTTGTTTCATCTAGAACTTTACAAGTTAAAATCACTGTTCCATCAAAAGGATATCCATGTGCATTAGCATAGTAGGCATAACCTGCAATACCACCACCATCATAACAATTTTTCTCATTTATTTTGTAAACAAGCCATACATTGTAATAGAGTTTCCCATTCCAATATGAGTATTCTTTAAGAGAATTAATACTTTCATCACTGTTATAATCATCAAGTCCACCAACACCAACACCATTATCAATATAACTTTGTACGTCACTCATATCATACCTTACTATACCATTTGTAGGTGCTCCGTCTGGATCAAAAGAAGCCAATTCAAATTCAATTTCCATATCTACTCCGTCTCCGTCACCATTAGTCCCTTGAATTTTTCTCCAGTAGTTATTCAAGTATTGCACGCCATCAAACACCTGTTGATTAGAAAGATTTGATCCTTCGCCAACATCTTCACCAATATGCATAATATGCACCACCATAGGAATTTTGTAAACACCTTCTATAAGCTCTTGCTTTTGTGCATTTACAATTTGATTTTTCATTTGTTCAAAACTATACATAGATTTAGAAGAGCGCTCCATGAGTTCAAGATTCTTTTCTGTTGTTCCACAAACTGATATCACTTGTTGGGCATGAATATGAAGGGTAACTAAAAAGACTAATAAATAAAAAGGTTTCATAGTTAATTAAATTAGTTTATGTAATTTACTGATAATTAATTACTTGGTATATTCAGTTTTAATTGACTTGTAATTTTTAGACCTTTTTTAAACAGGTTTTTGTTAAACTATTTCTTTCTTTTTAAGTCAAAGTAGTATTATTTAAATATGAAAAACTATCTAATTTTTATCTTCTTCTTAGGAATGGTAGCTCAAATTTTTTCACAAAAGCCAAACATTATGGTTGTTATTGCTGATGATGTTGGTATTGATGCTATGGGTTCTTATGGTATTGGTATAGATGTAGCTTCAACACCTTTTTTAGATCAATTAAGTCAACAAGGTATTCGTTTTACCAGTGCATGGTCTAATCCAAAATGTACACCTACTCGAGCCGCTATGCTTACGGGTATGTACGGCAACAAATCTGGGGTTAGTGACGTTGGCAACCACTTGGGATTAAATAAGCAAACGCTTTTTGAATATATCAATGTGTTAGATCCTAGCTATCAAAAAGGCATCTTTGGAAAATGGCATTTAGGGACTATGAATAATTTAAGTCATCCTAACAATCAGGGCGCTGATTGGTTTGACGGTTTTTTATCTGGTTCTGTTGGTGATGGAGGTTATTGGAATTGGCCACGTATTTTAAATGGTGTTGCTGTTGGGCCAGAAACAACATATGCCACTTCGCACATAACAAATAGTGCTATATCTTGGTTGGAAACGCAGCGGTCTAATAATAACCCCTGGTTAATGTGGGTAGCTTACGGTAATGCACATACACCATTACATGTGCCGCCCTCAAATTTACATACTCATGAAACCAGTACAGATCGTGGTAAGTTTTTAGCCATGTTTGAAGCTGTAGATAACGAATTTGAAAGACTTTATAATACTCTTACCAACGACGAAAAAGCCAATACATTGGTAATCTTTGTTGGGGATAATGGGACATCTGCTATGGTAGGTGAAAAACCTCAGGTATACCCTGGAGGTCATTGGAAAAGTTCAGTTTACAATGGAGGGATATTAGTACCCATGATTGTGAGTGGCTACGGTATTTCAAGACAAGGTGCTGTAGAGTCTGCCCAAGTAAGTTTAACTGATGTTTTTGCAACTGTAATAGAAACCATAGGAGAGGATTTGAATGGAGGTATTCACAACAGTTTTAGCTTTAAGGCATTGTTAGCAGATGCATCAGCTCCAAAACGCCCTTTTAATTATTCAGAGGTATCAGATCTAAATTACGCTATAAGTGACGGGACTTATAAGCTCATAAAACTGGGTAGTAATTATGAATTTTATGATTTACCAAATGACAGACGAGAAC